>Ga0181612_103618_pt1 | contig 16154 bp, 11 predicted proteins | sample HoacroProtozoa21_FD_119630 | JGI IMG/M metagenome (GOLD analysis project Ga0181612, IMG submission 119630) | Hoatzin crop microbial communities from Cojedes, Venezuel. Combined Assembly of Gp0051906, Gp0051904, Gp0051908
ATTTTGCCTAGCCTTGCTTTTATCACTGACGTACCTATAGAAGCTTGACTTGTTGCCCTTGACGTCCCTGGTCAGATTTAATTCTATCAGGGCTTCAGCTTTCCTAAGCTGATTCCTGCCTGCTTGGACAACTTCTCTGTATTCCTCCCAGGCTACCTGTCCTTGCTTCCACCCTCTGCAGGCTTCCTTTTTGTGCTTGACTTTGTCCAGGAGCTCCCTGTTCATCCATGCAGGTCTCCTGGCATTTTTGCCCAACTTCCTCTTTGTTGGGATGCATTGTTCCTTAGCTTGGATGAGGTGTTCCTTGAATATTAACCAACTTTCTTCATCCCCCCTTCCCTCCAGGGCTTTCTGCTATGCCACTTTACCAAGCAGACCCCTGAAGAGGCCAAAGTCCGCTCTCTTGAAGTAACAGAGTAGTGAGCATACTGTGCACCCTCCTTGCTGCCCTAAGGGTCTTGAACTACCATCTCATGGTCACTGCAACCAAGGCTGCCCTTGAGCCTCACAATCCCACCAGCCCCTCCTTATTGGTGAGAACGAGGTCCAGTGTAGCATCTTTCCTTACGTCACCTGTTCCTGTGCTGCCTGTAATCCTGACCCGTAAGCTCTCGGTCAGCTTCTCATCCATCCCCAGGTGGAGCTCCATGCACTCAAGCTGATCACTGACATAGAGGGTGACACCCTGTCTTCATCTCCCATGCCTGTTCTTTCTAAAGAACCTCTGTCCTTCTATTCCAACACTCTTGTGGTAGGAGATATCCCACCACTTCTCTGTGATGTCAATAAGATCATAACCCTGCAGGCATGTGCACATCCCTAACTCCTCTCGTTTATTCCCCATGCTACATGTGTTTGCATAGAGACATTTAAATTGGGCTGTTGTTGAAGATGGCTTACTGGCTGGAGTGGCTGGGATTACTTTGTGATGCTCTTCAGGTGCTCTCTGGGTGACCTGTGTTCCTTCTCCAGGCTCTGGGCATCTATTACTGACACCAGCATGCAACTGGTAGGAGTGGGACGGATTGAGATTCCCCTCCCCCAGCAACTTCAGTTTAAAGTCCTCTTCACCATCTTTCCAAGCCTGTGACTGAAGATGCTTCTCCCCTGCTCTGTCAGATGTATCCTATCAGCCCCCAGTAGACCAGGTTTCTCAAAGTGAGTCCCATGGTCTTAGTAACTGAACCCCTGGCTGTGGCACCAGTCCTGTAATGAAGTGTTGGTTTGCCAGATTCAGCTGGCCCTTTCAAACCACTTCCCTTTGACCGGGAGGACAGATGAAAAACTACCTGCATTCCAGAGTCCCTTACCACCACTTCCAGGACTCTGTAATCCTTGACACTCCTTACATTGCTCCTGGCTGCACCAGTGGTGCACATGTGAAAAAACAGCAGTCGATAACAGACAGTGGACTGTACGAGGCCTGGTAGTCTTTCAGTGAGAAGGTTAATTTCCCAAGGTTCTCAGCAAGGAGCTGTGCATTCAAAAAATGTCAGTTCACAGTTATGCTTAATTCAATAAATTTTTCAGTGTAATACCATGTCACTAATGTTTACCACTCATATTGAAGGATATATTAATAAAAACAACAAAAAAGATGCACCAAAACACTTCAGTTCCGTTCCGTTTGACTGAACTTTCACAATGGGCATTTCTTCTCCTTTCTCTCCTTCACATCCCCCTTCCCAGATCAGTCTCTGTTTATAATCTACTGGTAGGATTCCCATCCAACCGCAGGGTCTCTTGAGAATAGGCTGATCTAGGAAGCATTTTGAACAGTTTTGTACAGATAAAAAGTTGATCTACTAGCATTGGATACACAGCATAATGGCTCTCATACCAAAAAAAAAAATCAGCTAATAATGCCTCAGTTCAGGATCAACAATCGTAGGGACTTTTGTCACTTTGGATTCAATATTCCATCATATTATGATGGGAATATTTAATGTGAAATTTCTTATTTTCTGCAATTATAAATTCACCCTTAACTATAGCATTAATGTCATTATTTGCATGAAATAATATATGTAAAGAGGGAAAAATCAAAGTAAGTTAGAGGCTATTTATTTCTCACTGATTTTGTCTTCCTTTATATACCACCTTTTTGCACTGTAAAAGAACTCTTCTTTCTTCTTTACAGATTAACTGTGGTGCTGCTGATCCTCCTTGGGATAGTGTTGGGATGTGAATCTGAGATATTTAGTAGTCCTGATACAGTAAAACGTTTCAGTACAAGCAGTAATAAAGGCTATTCTGCAGACAATTCATGTTTATCCATCTACTGCAGGAGGTAACTACTGTGAAGTTGTTTTTCCTGAACAAGACATAAAGCCACTATTGTTATTTAAGTGTGAAAACACCCCAAACCAACCAACAAATCCAAAGACAAATAAACAAAAACCTCCAAGATCTCTCCTACAGACTAGCTACTAAAGGGAGGAGAAAAAAAGAATTCACACCACTTAATCACAGGCACCTATTTCAAGAGAGTAGCAGACTCCCTCCACCATAAACAGAGGGAGACAAGTTCCTCCAATGATTCAGAATTTCTGCTTAGGCGCTGACCTTAAGCACTTAAGCACTCAAGTTATGTGCCAAAACTTAGACAGTGTGAAACCCCTGAAGTCTATTGATAGTCGTAATGACGTGACTCATAAATCTGTTTAAGTTAGTGCGGCATTCAGTACAACTGAGTCCCAGCTGGGACCTTGAGGTTCTAGCATGTTATGTATGGATCATAAAAAAATGCACACGATCTCTGTCACCTAAATTTAACCATGCAAAAGATCAGCATTTCCAATTAATTCGGTCTTATCTATCTACTTCAGAATAGGATCATCTGTCGCTTGGAAGTGCTCACTTCTTTGCTGACTGTTAATGGAGACTAGAAGATTAGCTTAGACTAGATACCCAGCTTTCAGGTGGTTGTTGTTAAGTGAGTTAAATCTTACCCAGCATGATTAGGACTGCAGTTTTATTACAACAAATGCCAGAAGAACTTACAGAATGTCCCTGATGCATATTAAAATAATGTCAAAAGTCACTAACTAAAAATAGCCTTTGTTTCCAGAGACTGCTGAACAATGATCATATGAATGCTACAATAATAAGGTAGTCAGTTTGAGCAGATAATAGGTATTGCCATATTCTTGTACAAGTCAGAGTGGTACCATATAACATCCACTTTGCATATGCTTAAATGACACCAAACCCAGTTTCTCTCTGCTTTTTCTTTAAAAGCAGAGAGACATATGCACTGAACCTCTAAGTATAAGATGTAAGTCCTTTAGCATCGTTTCTTTCCATTTCAAGAAAGCTTCTTACAGTAACTGACGAATAAAGATGCTTCTTTCAGTGACTGGGAAGTAGGAAAGGAAATGTTTGAAGGATTAATGGAGAGAGAAACCTCCTGACCTCCTTGCTATATAGACTGGGTTACAGGAATGTCTTCTTTCAGAGAACATGAAGGCAAAAATCTCATCTTAAGACTGGGTGGAAGAGAAAGAGGAAAATGATTTTTGAAAGTGGTTTTTCTCCACTTCCTAGCTATTCAGAACGTAAAGGGCATGCCTGAATGACAACCCAACACATTTCTTTTTGAAAAAAACCTAAAAAAAACAACTGGCAGGAAGCTGCAATTTTATGAAACCAGTAGGTAAGCAAGTAAAATGATTACAAATCCTGTTGGGCTAAATGACAGCAGGGAAGTGTGCTAAAGGGTACATACTGAACAAAGGTCTAAAGGTTTGCTCTCACCTGCTACGAATTCTGATAGCTGTCCAACAGTCGGTGTTTGGGGACTGGTTTCTTGTGTTAGAGGACTACATCGCTGCAAAAACACATACACACATGAACATGCACATAAACACTCAGTAAAATCAAAGGGTTAATAGCCTAAGAAAGCTTTTAAGGCACAGTGTGCCTCTAAGAGCTGCTTAAATAGCACTACAGTTAAACCAGCCAGTTCAGTAGAAAATTCAACAAAACCAATAAATTAGCATCTTGTTGTAGTACGATAGAAATCAAGTAGCAAACTTTTACCTTGATCTACAGCTGCTACCAGGTGTTACCACTATGCATATCTCTCTGTATTTAAACTGCTCTGTGGATGTCCTAACATACACACTACCAGTGAATCAGCTCTTTTTCACTCTTTTGAGTGTTTATTTTTGTTACTAGGAAAGTAACATTCAGAATTTAGTAACCTGCTTGTTTAGGGCTGGCACAGGTAAAAGAGCTTTGGCATGCTACTGATGCTTGGTGTATGACCACACTGCAAGCACTGCACTATGCTGTGGACATATGAAAGCTAACTTAAAAATTAGCTAATTTGGATGCCACAAACCTTCCAGCTGGAACAACAGGGAGCTCAGCAAGTGCTTTGTGAGTGAATATTCACCCACCTACTCAGGCAGGCAAAGCTCCATGCCCTGCTGAGCTGCTAAACTGCTCCTGGTAGCGATATTAGGTAGTCTGGTTGTGCCTCTGCTCTGTTGTGGTCACAGCAGTGACTGTCGCGTAGACACAGATTTGGCTCATTGGCTTTGGAGCTCTAAAAAAGTCACAGGTTATTTTTGCCACAGCAGGCAGCTTGTGTGATTCAATCCACAGAGAGCTGTCACTGAGGAAGAAGGTGCTATTTTAATGTCATTGGGATGGAACAGGACTTCATACCAATTTCCAGCTCCAGTTCCCTGCACAGGTGTCAGGGATGTCAGCCTACATTTCTGCTGTAATTTTTCAAGAAGAAAAGCTTTTGTTTTAAAATCCAAACATCCTGTGTCATTTTTTTTTGGAAAAGGAAACTCTCCTTGAGACTGTATCAGATCCAAAGATCCTTGAGGATCAGTATACTTATAATACATGGATCATTTACACTCTAGACCATATTGTCTCTGTCGGAGTCATCATACTCTAATATCAAGGCCTCCCGTTCACGTACTGCACAGAGCTATTATGGACTATTGTGTCAGGCTTGCCTGGAAGAGTGGGGAGCACTTGAACGCATGGATTATTGACGCAATAGACTGTAATGGTATGTCAATTGTCAAGGCCTATGTGGGGATACTTTCCTATGCGGATCATTAACAAAGAAGCTGACACTCTATCATGTCAGTGCAGCTGCCAAGTGCACACACCAACTCTGCATATTAACACCCCTTATGAAATTCTGAATAAGAAGTGTGCCCACTCCTGGAACTTGAAATTCACTCCATTTATGTATATTTAATGCTTACATACGTGCTCATGCTGCAAAAAGCTGTGGCAGAATATAAAAAGTGGAACCCCTTTAAAAAAATGAAGCAAGAAAGACTATAGTAATGAACAATGCATTGCTCTTCCATAGCACATCTCAACAGTGATCTCAGAATGCTTTACAAAGTAGCTAGTGTTCTCCCCAGCAGACTTGTGGTATTCCTATTTCATAGATGGAGAACCGAGTTACAAAAGCTAGTTACAGAGGACACCGAAATTACAACCATTGCTTCTGAGACCCAGTTTAAAAGCCTACAGTGCTTGCTACATAAAAAATAGGATGTGTTGTGGGAATCATTAGTAATGCAATGAACTAGAGCACATCTCTCTCTCTCTTTTCCTCTTGTGTGCTTCTAAGCAAAGAGTTCTGTTTTTACTCACAGCACTTCTGTCACAGGTCCCTTTCTAGGCATTTTACCTTTCCTTTCTTATTAATAACTGATAAAATCTATTCTTGAATCCAGTAGGTGACAGTACAATGAAGATTCTCTTTGACGTGGCCCCTTATGGCCATAGAAACTAAAAAATTGAAATTCTGGTTGCAACCTTTTTGTCCTAATTTGTCTAGAACTTAATACAGTTCTTTACCACCGCTGGCAGATGAAAGTAGATTTTACACTTGCACTATGCAGTAACTGCAGGTAGTAGTTTTTCTGCTTATGTAGATGCATTGTGTTACTGAAGACAGTCTGTTTTCTGTAGGCTGGAGCATTGATTGGTTTGTAGCTAGTATCAAGAATAACCTTTCCTTAAAGGTATAATGTAATGACAATCATCTACATCAAGACATTATCTGGACAATCTCCATTCACCCTTGAATACCATAAAATATTTTGAGTCAATGACCATGATGCTAATGGAAATTACATACTGATTTCTGTAGTGCCAAACCCAGAGGATGAAGCAAAGCCCACTGAGGCCAGCCAAATGCTTTCTATTGTTGCCGAATCGTCATGGGCTTGGGAAGAACATTTGTACAACAGCCAGAAGGTGAAACAGGGAAGAGACTTACTGCACCCTCTGAAATGAATAACACTCTCAAATGCATTTATTAAGCGACTTTACAAAGACTACAATAAATGAAAATTTTGTATGCAACCAGTAAATCTTTCAATAGAATATCCTGTTAAATTGCTCAGTGTTTGGTTGTTGGTGTAGGTATTGATGACTGTTATTTTTTGTGAGGGCCACCAAAATATTCTGAGCATGCTATCAAAAGGAATGGAAAGCAGTCCATTGCTTATAAATCTGATTTTTATGACAGTCCTGCCTAAGTGGATATTTCTTTCTGAAAGAGTTTAAATTCAAGTAACTTGTTCAGGTTCACAGGAATGCAACCAACCTAGTCATTGAACAAACTAGTTAGCACAAACTGCTAGGCAAAGCAATCTGAATTAAAAGTATGAAGAATCACAACAACCAACATTGTCCAGCAGTTTACTGGGTTTAAGAAGAAGACGAAAAATAAAGCTGTACAATGTAAAGACCTAAATACAATAAAGAATCCTGACTAATTGTTGCTGAAAGTTATTTGCTGAAAGATGGAGACACCATGACGCAATTACAACAATGGGTAGTATAAAAGAAAAATGAGTGACAAGAGACAGATAAGGCCATAAAGTTCAAAGATTATTGCTCTTCAGTAGCCACAATTTCAGCTGCTTATATGATGCTTCTGTGATCTGACTGAGTCTAAAGTTTTGTGTTGCGAGACTCACAAGCAAAAATATTTTCATGAGGTTCTTTTACTATGTATCTCTTTTGTTATTCTAAGAAATATTCTGGGGAAAAATTGCTTCGTTTTGTCATTTATACCTTAACCCAAACAAGAAAGGAAAAAGGAAGGAAAGATAGATTCAGAATTAACAACTGAAAGTTAACTAAGCATTTTTCACTTTCATATTTTCCTGAGATATTTATTTCTGTAAAAATAATGCTACCTTACTAGAAGACTGTCTTTCTCTATATATGAACATTTTTATCAGCAACTTCTATGTATTCCCTAGTTTGCATAAGCAAGTACCCAGTGATATGTGGTAGCAGTGGGAAATGTTTAAGTACTGTTACAAAACCAGAACTGACTGATCTCTGTATATTTGTAGTATTTCCTTGCAGATGTAACATACCCTCCAATATGCAGAAAAACCCATTTATACATTCATAGGAATACCTTGCATTAATGCGGTTGTAACTGGAACTGGTTTTACAAAAGGTGTCAGACGAGGGAACAAAGTAGCAACATCTCTGTGGCAGAAGGAAGTTTGCTGGGAATATGGCCACAGACCGTTGGAAGTTCAGTTGGCACCAACCATGTGAGTAAACTCCTCAGACACAAGAATTCCCTCAGGGAGAGAAAAACAGACATCACATTAAGTAACCAACAGATTTGATGTTGATTTACTACCATCTTCCTTTTTCACCTGTTCTCCAGGCCTAGTGTTTGAGAAACTAATTTGTATGCACAGCACCCTACCCTGCCTCTTCACAGAGGCCTCACATATGAGGGTGGATCATGACCCTGACTGTTGTGGCTGACAGGATTTCAAAAGGATTCTCTAAGAAGTGAAATTCACACATAAGACTTCAGTCTGATTTGCCCGATGATGTACTCCTCTCTCTCCAAATAATAAGTTCTTATTTCCAAGATCAACAGGACAGGAGAGAGAAGAGCAGTGAGAACTGGATGTGATCAAGATTAGGCAAGTTGGACAATGTAAATAACAAGCAAGTGATGCATCTAAAAGAAAGTAATTCGGTTTGATACAGGTGCATTTAAACTTGTGAAATGGCATGATGTTCTTCTGTCTTAACCTGTTTAAAGAATCACAAATCAAAAAATCTTTCAGGTTGAAAGGACCTCCTGATATCATGTAGTCCACTTTCCCAGGGTTAGACCAGAATTAACTAGAGCACGTTGCTCAGGGCTGCGTCCAGTTGGGTTTTGACTACCTCCAAGGATGGAGACTTCACAACCTCTCTGAGCATCCTGTCCCAGTGTTCAGCTATCCTCACAGTTAAAAGTTTATTCATATGGAATTTCCCAAATTTCAATTTATCCCCACCGCCTCTTCTATTTTCACTAAGCACAAACAAGAAAAGGCTGATTCTGTTGTCTTTACTTCCCCCAGCAGGTATTTATACACATGGATAAAATCCCCCTGAGCCTTCTGTTCTCCAGGATGAACAGTCCCAGCTCTCTCAGCCTCTCCTTGTTGAAGTATGCTCCACTCCCTTAATTATCTTTGTGATCCTGCTCTGAACTTTCCAGTAGGTCTGTGTCTTTGTCATACTGGTGAGCTCAGAGCTGGACCCAGATGTGTCTCACTAGGGCTGAACAGAGGGGAAGGGTCACTTCCCTTGGCCTGCTGACGATGCTTTTGCTAATGCAGCCCAGGAGGCAACTGGCCGCTTTTGCTGCAAGGGCACAGTATGAGCTCATATTCAACTTGATGTCCAACAGGACACTCAGCTCTTTTTTTGCAGAACTGCTTTCCAGCCAGTCGGCCTCCAGCATGTACTGGGGCATAGAGTCAGATGTAGGACTTGTAATTTCCCTTTGCTGATACTTCGTGAAGTTCTTGTCAGCACATTTTTCCAGCCTGCCAAATGGCAACACATGCATGTGGTGTACAAGCCACTTCTCCCAGATTCATATCATCTGCAACTTTGCTGAGGGTGCGCTCTGTTCTAATCCAGCTCACTAGTGAAGATGTTACCCAGTATCAGTCTCACTATCAACTTTTGAGTACCTTGTTGTCGACTCCAACTGGACTTCATGAAGCTGATCACAACCCTTTGAACTCAGCAGTTCAATCAGTTTTTAGTACACCTCACTATCTAATCAGTGATTCATCAGCATGTCAGTGAGGATATTGTGGGAGATAATGATGAAAGCCTTGCTAAAGTCATGACGAACAGCATCCACTGCTGTCCCCTATGTGCTCCCTGTGTCAGAAGTCTTTTAGAAGTGACAACGTACCTGAAATCCAAGCACAGGACTTTGTAAGTGGCAAACAGTTCGGCAAGCCTTTCATATCAAACACAGCTACAGAGGTACACCTTTTATATTCACATGAACCTGTTGTGTTTCTTTGGGGTATTCTGGATGTGCCAGTGTCCAACTGGATTGAACTTACCCAAAATATTTTAATGATTTTTTTTTTCATCTCAGCATCGAAAGACCACTTTGGGTACAGGTAATTACCATGAGTTGGTTGGACTCTGCTGGATTATCATGGTCTGGGGACAGCCTTGTGAGTTAAATACTACAATTGCTGTTAATCATTTCAGTCAAGGGGACATGGTTAGTTCACAGCCTGTTTTTGACGCTGCCAGTAAATATCCAACCATGTGATATTTCCAGATTTCACAGATGTTTCCGTTATTCCATAGCAGTCATCCAAGTGCCCAACCACATCAGATGTAGTAGGCTAACATGTCACAGGGAATCAGATTCAGCAAAATTTTTGTGGAAATTCTTTTTTATTAATATTATCATATTTTTCGACAAGAGCTATATGAAACGTAGTATTCTCTGCCACACAAAAGAAAACAGCATGTGGTGCATGGGATACAGGAATACCAAAGGGTACGATTTCCAATTGATTGTGGTTGCTTCTTGATTACCGTAATATCCTAGAAACATGGTCTGGCAAAGCTCTTCTGATTATCTGCATTTGCTGGAGATAAAGGAATGAGCTTTGATCACTTGAACATTTAGACAAGTCCATTAGTTATCTGTAAATCAATATATTGACTTTTGGATTGCTTGTTTATAAGAGTGTAAAACAATTGTTTACGGGCTGTTTGTTCAAGTTCATATCCTTATATGAATTTTCCCTTGTGGTCATCATCCTCCAGGTATTGTGATTTTCAGTAACAAAAGACTTCATCAGAACACTGTACGTTGCCTTGAGGCACTAAAATGTTTGAAACAATTGTTTCTGGAAATCAGAAGTAACAAACGCTGTGCTGTTGGCTTTCAGCAGCCGACCTGCTTGATTATGTCAAGCTAATTATGATTCTGTGAACCACTTTTAGATATATTTATGAATAACATATGTGGGATCTGATATGTGTTTTTTATAGCATCTTGAAAACCTTTGCCTTTGCCTGCTATTGCTTCTGTGTTAGAAAGAAATACTTTTGTTTCAGACAAATGGATCACTTGGGCCCAAATGTTCTAAGCATCAATAAGCTAATCAGGGTTAATACTGAAATGAGTATTAAACTGAAGATTAAGCTGAGAAAACAAACTGAGAAGAAGGTTCTTCTTTTTCCTCAATTGCGAACTGGAACTGAAGCAGCTTATCATAATCAAGTGATGAGCTGAACTTAGCACTTACAATGTCTAGCCTTATGAGCAAATAGTGATATTTATTGATGGTATTAATGTTTTTAAATAGGCTTAGACCTTTTATAATACCACCAACATTTCATTTTATGGAACATGGAATGTAGAGGCTGTAAAGTCATGATTAATATTGCTAACTGTAATAAGTGGAAGTGTAATAGTCATTTTTACTTGTATTTGCTTATATTATGTGAATGCCTTCAGTGTCTGAAGAAACTCTATGGGGATACAATTTTCACCAGGTTTTCAAATTGATTGACTTCTGAAAACATTGCACAGAAGAACACAAGAGTTCAGATTATTTACTTTAACTGTTAACTGACCAGAGACTGTGAGTGTCGTTTAGATGTATGTATCCTGGCTGCGCAATTAACTGTGTTATTTAATCCTTCCCAGCACGTGCAGCTGTGCAGTGGGGAATTTGAATGTGTTCACCATCTTGGTTCTGCAGAAAAATATGCTAATCATCCAAAGACTTCTGAAAGAATATCACTAGGTTAGAATAAATCTGAAATAAAGTTTTGAGCAAATGAAAGAAAGCAGAACAGAAAAGAAGCTCTACCCTTGCCTAGCTTTGTGAAAGCCACTGCCAGTTTTTGGCTGTTGCAGCTGAACAGTACAGTACGAATTCTTTAAGTGGCTTGCCTAGATGGCCACTTAAGAAGTTCATCCCTCTGTATGCATAAACAAAATTTGTGAAATACTGAACATTATCCTATAGTACAATGGTATAAAAGAAAAAAGGTAATAGGACTGTAAAATGGACTTCTACAACCTAACTTTCAGGCTAACCTGAAGAAAGCCAATTATCAGCTCAGCTATGCCTCAGTGATCTCCGTTCTACTTCTTATTGTCATGTTTTTGTTTTCTGGCTAAGTAAATCTCAAAACAATGACAAAAAATAGAATCACATACAAGATTACAGGTTATAGATTGTACTCACAGCTGACTGAAGTATTAGTGCTTACGTTTCAAGACTTACCATGTTTTTTTTTCTCTTATTTAATTTTTTTTTTTTATTATAATGAGTGCAGGCAGTGGTTGAGAAGAAAGCCAGAAAGGGTAGGGCATTACTTACATCTGAGCATTTTAAGAATTATAAAATAAGAAAAAAACTGCAAGATTCTTCTCCTTTGCAATATAACTGAGAAATTTTTTTGTCTATTGAAATTGTTAACAAAAATCTCGAATATCAGATATATGTGCAGTATCTTGCTGTAAAACCATTCCTTTTCTTCTTGAGTGTAAAAAAATGAAAGCCTGTTTGACATACAGAAACTGCTGTGAAACAGTGGCAACTCACTTCAAAGAATATAAAGAAAATTCTAATTCTTGGATTACCTGCTTCTGTGGCTGTTTTTCGAAATGGAATAATAATCAGAGAACATCACTCGAGATGCAGTACATTTTGATTTCTTGGCTAGCGGTTCAGCTCTGTCAGTAATATCTGTACCCTGTTCTATGCCTTCAACAAGGATTGTGGTTGTTCTTTTTAAAGCCAGAGAAAACAGTCCTCAATTTTATTCTGATGTTTAAAATCTCCCTAGAGCACAAGCTACCCTTTCAATGCATGAGCCTGCAACTCCTATTAGTACTAACGGGACTCGAAGAAAATGCGTGCAGAGAGTTCACAGTCCTGAAAGACGAAAGTCAACCAGGTACTTGTCACTGCTTCTGTGCACACTGGATAAAGCCCATGTACGTCATAAATAAAATTTTAATCCAGTTTCTTAGTGCCTTCTTCATATTAGCAGATAGTTATCTTTACAAAGTTTTTCAGGTGGATAACAATCTCACCCTCTGCCTTTTAACCACAGAATTTTTAATTGTGTATTTATTTGAGAAAGAAAGCATACAATATGGTAAGAATCTCATAGCAGTTCTTCAAGGACAAAATATTTATTGAAAAGACAGAAATATTCCCTCCATGGAGTCACTGTCTAATTTGGCCTACTGGGGAGTTAGATGTTTCACATACTGAGTTCCCTCGTTTTAGTTTTGGGTTTTTTTCAGTGATCCAGATGGTCCTTCTTAACAGTGCTATGCATTTTTACATCTGCAAAAATAAAAATGGTGTTTGGATAAACCCACCTATTATATTTATCTATTGATATATGGATACTCACTTTGAAAACTTGACTTCTGGGCATGGATAAGGGTATCTTTGCAATATTCCTCTGAGAGAAAGAAATACAATTAGATCTGTTTTACAGAGATGAAGGAAAGAGATTAAGAGCTAAACTTAGAAAGGTACCTAAGGACTATTCACAAAAGGCAACTGTAGTTCAACATTTCCAGAGTGTGATTCACCGTGCTTGAAGACAGGCTTTGAATCAACCCCTGGAGGTTCTCTCTCTCTTTCTCTCTCTCCATGGAGTGTATGGGGATCCTGGGATGATTAGTCTCTCTAGGCAAAAAGTTTGCATTTGAGAATAGGTAGTGAAAACCTGAGTGTTTGAACTGTGTCTTTTCAATTGCCTATTCCATGTTCTGGCTTCCAAAGCCTAAGCCTACGTTTTGGCTCTCTGTGCAATGCGGAGGAGCCTGGGGAAAGCAACAAATAAAATCACAACTCTGCTCAAGGAGTCACTCAGAGCTGTCAAGGGGAAAAGGATGTGCCTTGAACTAATGCTCATTCCAGAATATGATTGCTTTATTCACCTCTAGAAGGAGGTCTAAGGAGCTGTTTCTGGAACTGCACAACAAAGACAGAAAACAAGTGCTTCTTTGCCAGGAACCACCAATGTACTTAGTTCTGCTCTACTTTCTTTCTCTGTCTTGCACAACTTCAGAAAAACTATGACAAGTGGTCCCCATTTTCCTCTTCACATGTAACAGCTGCAGGCTAATCAATATCCCAATGGTTAGGTTAATTCACTTCGGCCAGAAACTCATCCAGGAGACTAGAGAAATGAACTGAGGAGTACTGTGATCTCTCAGCTACTGTGGGAGGGAGAGGAAGGTCATTTAATAGATGATTTTGTAGCATTTAGCATACAGAAAGCACCTAAAAGTGTTTGTTGGTCTCTCTGCAAATACCTTTTAAGATGGTGGAGAAAGCTTGTGACAGGGGCCAGAATTATCTCAGTTTCCTGAATCTTCATCCATTGTCTCAGTCACCAGATGTTGAAAGCAAGGGGAAATGCATTAGAACTGAAATGAAATGGGACTGTTTTACTTCTAGAAACAGGAACAAGTGTCATGTATACGAATGAACCACAGAAACTTGACAACTTTTATACCAATTCAAAAGATTGAATAGTGTCTTGGATATATTTATCTTTATAGCAATGTTCATTTCAGACCTGAGAATTACCAGCTGGTTTGGTTGCTCTTCTTCAGCCTATTCAAGCCAGAACCTTGTTTGTTTCACTATTGCTTTGCCTTTATTAAAATAGAGTTTGATGCCAGATTATTTCCATGTGAAAGACATGGAGAGACATTTAAAAATCTGTAATGTGCTCAGGCTGATGAGAACAGAAGCAATTTAATGCACATTACTTTCTTACAATTTAGAAGTAGGACGTCAATATTGTTTTTAAACACAACATCAAAGGTGATTTTTTTTTTCACTAATTCACCCAAATTCAGTCAAGCATAAAATAACACAGTTGCGTATCTGTAGGAAGTAGAAACTTGGGATATGAATCACCAGGAGTTGAGTAATCTCTTACCGGGATAGTTTTGTGTATACTTGAATATATGCAAACATATTCATAGCCTAGTCAGATGCAGAGCAGGAACCACAAAGTCCTGAAAGAGATGATGAGTGTAATCATCTAGGATCTCAGATTGGATCTATCCAGCTGAAGGACTCATTTGTCAGTTAAGACGTGAAACAAACTTCCTAAACTTCTATCACAAAGTACTCTAAATGTCATTCTTTAGCCACACAGCACAAAGCAAGTCCTCCTGCTCTGCCTGAAGTCCCCAGCACATATCAGTTCTTGAAAGCCCTTGCCACTAAGAATATGATCTAAAGTCTTGTTGAAGATAGTGATCTAATCTTAAATTCTAGATTTGTTGTCTTCTCATTATTAAGACATTCAAGCTATTCTAAATTCAAAGACTCGCTCTTACATAGCAGTATCTTGTTTCATATGTTGCAGAAAAACACAACGAATGTTATGGAAGGCAAGAAACATACTCCAGGACAGAATCAATCTTCAGTTTTTCAGCAAAAGTTAATGGTTAAAGAAGGCCAGCTTGTCACAGTCAGGAGTCTTTCCAGGAACAATTTCCATGAAACACTCTGTTGTAAAGGTTCCTCAGTTTCATTGTAAGCAGTAGAGAAATTCCCCCAAAATTCCACCTCTGTTAGAGCTTGCTCTGTGTTTTCTAGCTTATGCTTTGCAAGACATTTCCTGAAATATAATCTCTGTTTTGCCTGGGACTGCTTCACTCCTGAACAGATTAAAATAACTTAATTTCCAGTGTTTCCAATGCTTCCTGCTAGGCCCAGACACATGGAGAAGGAATCTGCCCATTTTAAACACAGAAACATCAAAACTTGTTTCTCTAGGACTTGAAACAAACCGAAGGTGCCTGATTTTCACCATGTAAGTGATTTTCCTAATGCCTGAGAAACCTAGTATCACATCAAAATTGAAGACATTCGATAACATTTCACTTCTTTAAAAATATCCAGGCTGCCACAAATGAGACATATAACACCTCCATTTTAATGATGTTTTCTTTGGAAAGGGCTATAGCTCTCTTCTGTTTTTCGCTAAGGTAAAAAGATCACACTTCCAACCCGTCATGAGAGACACCTAGATTCAAGACCTTACTCTGTATGAATTCAGAGTGATATGATGAAAAACACTCCTATACCAGGAAAACCAGGAAATCTGATTCAGTTCGGCCAATTCACTTTTCCAACAAGGTATGGAAATAAAAAAAAGCATCTGAAAATTCAGAAAGTTCACATCCTGATCATTAAATGGTCATCTGATACAATTCCATTCTCATGAATATGGTTGAAAGTTTGGTTATTTTTGATGGGTATATCAGAAGTAAACTGTTGGAATGTTACATAGAAATGGGATTTTGTCTTCTGCCGAGTTTGTTCTCCTTCACTTCTTATACTGTTCTTCATAGTCTGTGTCCACATGCATCTGTCGATATGGGTCAAAGCGGTCTTCAACCCCTCCTCCCCCAGTGATCCTGTTTGGGGGCTTCTAAGAAACACACTGCTGCACAGCTGAGTTTCATCTAGCTTGTGTACACCACGGCCACAGATAAGTGGGGAGGGGAGGAAGAGTGGCAGGTCCTGTGCCTTCATCCCATTGTGACAGGGACAGGGACACCTCTCAGGGAATCTGAGAACTTGGAATTACTCCTGTGTCCCCTAGTTTAGATAGGGGTAGGGTGTTAGATTTTAAGATCAGTTCCTCACGGTGCAGAAAATACCACTCTGGAGTTGTGATGCCTCTATGAGATATTCATCATTTGGGAATAGTTTTGGTTTGACCTGGATAAATTCCAGGTGCTCAGCAAAATCACTCTATCACTCTCCCTCTTCTGCTGGACAGGGGAGAGGAAA
>Ga0181612_147113_pt1 | contig 16152 bp, 12 predicted proteins | sample HoacroProtozoa21_FD_119630 | JGI IMG/M metagenome (GOLD analysis project Ga0181612, IMG submission 119630) | Hoatzin crop microbial communities from Cojedes, Venezuel. Combined Assembly of Gp0051906, Gp0051904, Gp0051908
ATGAGGTCTCCCCACAGTCTTCTCTTCTCCAGGCTGAACAAGCCCAGCTCTCTCAGCCTGTCCTCATAGGAGAGGTGCTCCAGGCCTCAGATGCTTTTTGTAGCCCTCCTTTGGACCCGCTCCAACAGTTCCATGTCCTTCTTGTGCTGAGGGCTCCAGAGCTGAACGCAGTACTCCAGGTGAGGTCTCACCAGAGCAGAGTAGAGGGGCAGAATCACCTCTCCGACCTGCTGGCCACGCTTCTCTTGATGCAGCCCAGGGCACGGTTGGCCCTCTGGGCTGCCAGCGCACATTGCCGGCTCATGTCCAGCCTTTCACGAAAATGAAGGGTAAAATTATCACAGATTTAAACAGAGCCATTTACCTGAAGCATATCTTGAACTTCCACTTCCGCTGTTTGTGGTCACAAGCTTCATTTCTGAAGCAGTTTTGCTAACGTTTTAAATCTTGCCTGAGTACTAGGTGCTATAAAAACAGTTTTACTGATGCAAATACTTTGCTAAATGCAGTAAGTGAATTAAAATAAAGACACATACAATTTATAACTTCTTTTCATTAAAAGCTCCAATTCCAATTCTTTTTAAGTAGTTTTTCCTCTGGTGAAGCCACAGAAGAAAGTTAAATAGCAATCAACCTGCACTTATCTTTAACTCCATCATATTTCAGTTCTGGCTATTGCCTGCTTTACAGACTCAGAAAGGATCTCTAACTTGGAATGAGTCTATTCTTACAGGGAAGGTCAGCTGAAATGCTCTCATCTCCAAACATCTGTCCCAGGAACAAGCGGCAATGTACCCTCTTTGTCCTCAAAGCTTGCTCTCTTGTAGGCCCAGCAAGGAAAAAAAAAAAAAAAAATCAAGTTTATTGATGATCATGAGGGTATACTGCAGACCTGGGACGCTGCTATGATAAAGCAAAAGCAGAAGCAAATGCTAAGCCTGTTGCTGGACCACAGGATTTCTTTCAGCAACTCTCTTACTTCCATTCTCAGCGGCTGAGCGACAGCTATGTGTTATATTAATCAACTCGCAACGCAGTAGCACTTAGTGGTTGAAGCCCCATTTTGCACTCATGTAACAGTCCACCAGCATGCTTCAAGTCTTAGTGTTCTTCCTCAGACACTCATGCCACTGAAGCCCAGTTAGGCATCTATTTTATGTTGGTCATCTAGGCTTTCCACAGCCAACAGAAGGACACTTACCCTACCCTAACACAGGTATCTAAGGCAGAAGAGAGCTGTTGGTATCTGCAAGTACCTCTGCCTGTTGATTACCGAAGGAAACTACAGTAGGAATACTAACAGAGAGATTTAATTTATAGATAGTTAGTGTGATGAAACTCAATCTGCTATATCTATAGGTGACTACACATCATTAAAATCTGTTGTTTATCCCCTGGCCTAGACAAAAGGAACACAATCACAGGGAAGTGATTTTTTTTCTGAACATAGTAACAAAAACTGCCATAAACCTTACCTCCTCTAGCACCTCATTAGAAAGCATAAAATGCTGATGCAGAAGTAAACTTTTGCCATTTGCTCTCAACAGTGCTGCCAACTCACTGACAACTCTACAGAAAACATCTCTTTCAATTACTTAACGCGTGCTCAGACCTCCACTCTCAGCAACGCTCACTGCTGCAAAGTAACCTAGCTAGTGTCTAACAGGAGGCCCAGCAGACACTTTCCCACTTTCCACCCACATCATCTCATTCCTGAGTCGTGCCACTCCTTCACTGGCAACGTAACCCAAGCCAAGTCCCTTTGGCCAGAGCCACAGCACCAATCCACTGTTCACCATTACAGCTATACCCTTTGATTCCAGGGTGTATGAAACATTGGGAAATTCCTGGGTCAGACTTAAGCAGCCGACCTAAGCACCCCGTGTTTCCTCTAAACACGTACTCTGCATTTCTATTAGTCAACTGCTGCTTTCAAAGGACACGCAGAGCCTTATCATCCGAGCTATTCCAGACCATAAGAGGAGCTGGCAGGATTCCCCCCACCACTTCCCCCAACCCGCTGGAAAGAATTTGCCAGCGTAATCAGGGAACATAAACCTGGCCTTTCAGGACAAATATTGACATGGCACTGAAAGCCAGTTTCTGAAACTCACATTTCCAAAGCTCCCGTAATTTCACTGGCTCATCACTGCATCTTGTCAGGGCTCTGAAACAGTCCTTAGCACAATCCAAACAGCTTCAGCCATCGAGGTCAGCACATATTTACAACTCCAGCTTCCAACTCACTGCACGCTGTTTTGCCATTACCATTAAACAGCTGCTATGTGGCAGCACTCACTGCAAACACGGAGCTTCAAAACACAGCGCAATGTTCAGCGGTTTGGGTTTGGTTTCAGGGGCTTGGTGGTAGGGAGGTTGCCTAAACAGTCATAGAAGAAGCAGCAGCAGTAGAAGCCAGCCAGTTGCTTCGCAGTGAGAAAGAAGAGGTGAGGAGGAGACAGGAACCATGTTGGAGTCTACCCTAATCTAAGTTTGCTGCGCTATGCTCTGTGCTGCTGGGAGTAAGTCAGGAATGCACAAACCCCATTACTCAGAGCAATCAAACACCTTCCCTGGGGATAAACATGATTTATGTACTAAGCTCTTTTAGGCCTAAAGTCCTGGCAAAAAAAACAACTTATCCAACTTCACCCCTCTGTCTAATCTGGTGGCCTTTAACAAGTTAAAACTAAACACCAAAGCAGAATTCCTAAAAGCTTGTCAAACACAAAACTGCAGAGATTACTACATGCTATGACTCCTACCCAACTTTTCCAAGATATTTATCTTCCATCTACCCCTCTCGCCTCTGCCATGTGCCGGACCGGCCCCCAGCTACACCATCACATCTGCACAGGCATGCGCCGAGCGGGCGGTCTTGGGGAAACCCTAGGCTTCCAGAGCCGCAAAACAGCTTCCCTACAGCTAGGGGAAATGTTCCTGTCAGAATTTAAGTCTGGGGTTTTACCTTCCCCCTCCTTTTTCTGCTCCACCGGTTTAGAGTTTTCCATCCTTCTTGGAATTCTTTATTCCCAAAAATCCAGTTACAGGGTTCATTACAGTTAAAGTAGTAAATAGGTGAACTGTTGCTGTTTAAATAGCTGCCTGGCGTACTACAGCAATACAAAACAGGCTACCTTGTAGTGCCTGCAAGAATTATATATAGCGCAACCTAAATAAAAGCAAAACCTGAAGCTTTTGACATATACAGCCACACATATCACAGGAAACTATTTTTGGCTGACGGACTGTTGAAATCCTACATTTAATTAGCTGCTGCGCTCTAGTTTTCACAGACTACCCAAAATCCAAAGAAATCTAAATAATAAAATATAATGGTACTAGGTTCTGAAAAGAGCTGAAAGGGGAATTTATCAACCAGCAGCTACGAACAAGACATGAAACTCACAGCCATGCAAAGTCTCTCCAGCTGGCATGTCCAAGCGATCCCACTGAATAGGAAAAGGGGTAAGAGGAGCTGTACCACTCCTGAAGAATTACACAAACTCTGCACAGGTGGAGCTCCAACAGCCAGGGCCCTTCTCCACAGCAAGCAGGCAGCAAGCTCAAGTGTGGTGCATCTGCTCAGACCTTCTACCTTTGTCTCATGCTAGGTAATCACCATGGGGAACAAACTATTTGAAGACAGCAGAGACACCGTTTAACTACTGTCAAGGAGCACTCTTCTGCCCAAAGGAGGAACTGACTTCTTGTTTCCCAGCCACCTTCTGCCTCTCCTACTCTATCACTTCACCCCCAGCTGTCAGTGGTCTTGAGCAACTCCCCGTCTCTCCTACAAACTGATGAGTAACCCAAGTTTACTTTTACCCAGGCATCCACGTTGTCAGTTCCAGAAGGGTGAGGTATAATGCCCGCAACAGAAATCTCCTTTAAACAACCCGAGGAAGAACAAACTCTGGGTTCATTAGGACTTATATCTCCCTGACATCTACAGGAAGGGCAACACAGAGTGATGCAAGCAACCTAAGAGATTTCCAGAGTGTGTCAGGGATAATTTTTGATACAGATATTGATGGGTCATCTTAAGCACTGGTTGGGGATGTGATAATCCATAGAAACCTTGACCCATGAAACAGTTGCATTCAAGATCCAGAGGGGAGTGAGCAAGGAGAGCAGCAGATTCTAAGATTTATTGATTGATCTTGAACTCCTCCGTTTGGACTGGAAATAGCTCATAATCAGTCATGAATATTGTGGAAACTACATGTCAAAAACAAGGGTCCCACAGCAGAGGCTCGGCGCAGAAGCAGTCCCTGGCCCAAAGAGACGGTCACCCAGGACGCTGTCCCTCTCTGACCCCTTCCTCCCCAGCCTGCCGGGGCAGCACCGGACTGATTTCACGATGGACTCCAATACAGCTGCTGGCTTTGTGGTTTTTCTGCCTGCCACTGAGTGAGCACGAGAAATGTGTCCTGTCAGACAGATAAATGTTAGTCTCCATGACCACTGTGAGAAGACTTTCACATTCACACTCACATGACGTGTACTGCACAAAAGTTAACCCAACATTTGCTTTTCAGGAATGCTTTTGACTGAGCTTTTCATCACATTCAGAGCTCCCAGGCCTGAAACTAGCTGATTAAAATTCACAGTTTGAGAGTAACCAGCAACTGGGCTGTCCAATTGCCAGCTTTTTAAGTCTCAAACCCATCTTGAAAACTCACTTTGCAGCTCAAGAATGCATGACAACTTGTACAGCTATATTTAATCATGGGAATGTCCTTCAGTTGGTCTGTGCTACTCATCTCAAGAAATTCAAGCAGTTAATTATTTAGAAAGAAGAATCATATTTCAGAAGTAATAACTGTACAATTTTAAATAACTCATTTTCCACAGTAATTAAACTGTTTACTACAGGGCTGAAGATGAGCTATTCAGTTTCCAACAGCATGGTGACATTTTATTTTCTGGTACAATGTTACAATCTAAAAATAAACCAGATAAATAAGAAAAATAGTACAAAAAGAATATATGGGCTGAAGAGGAAACATTTTTTAAAGACTTATTTTTAAGAACTAACCATTGTGAGAACACCTTCATTTCCTAAATTAACGAAAGTTAAGAAGGGATTGATTGTTTATGTATGCACCAAGAATATGACAGGTTGTTATAATTAACAACAGTAATTTTCAATGAGGTATTAAACTAAGTTACTGAAGGGCAAGCCTCATAAGAATCTGAGCCATTGATTTATTTGGGAGATTATACTACATATCCGTATCTATTGCACGAGTTTCTCTGCGACATTTGGTGCCAGCCCTTGACAGAGATAGGAAACTAAATTTAATGGACCTGATCTAGTAATCTGTCCTACTAAAGACATTTCTGTGTTCTTATGCGCTGTAATAAAAGTCTGTTATCAATTGATTTACGCTGCACACTTCTCAGAAATCTGCCCAGCAGATCCCCAAAGGGTGTATTTTCATAGCCACTGGAAAGCAGGTATATTTAGGGCAGAAGCTAGAGGATGAAAATGCTGCAAAAGAAGAAAAAGAGATAAGAGAGAAAGAGAGAGAGAAAGAACACCTGAGACAGAATTTCACCGCTTTCCAATCTGCCTCCTGCCTGGTGAGATCAGTCCGGCGAAGGTGCTGGCATTTGACAACCAGAAGCACAGAAGCTTCATGTCAGCCCCCACAAATCCCTTGCCTTCCCAGAGCTGTTCCACAGTTTGGAACCAAATCTAGCCAAGTGCGGATGGCCAAGGAATTCTGGAGCAGCTGAATATCCTCAGCCCCGTGCAGTTTTGAGTCCCTGTTTCTAAATACACATTACCTATGCATCTATTTAATGACAACCATGTGTATGACCCTGCTAGAACACCAAGTGAGAAGTCGTCTCAGCAGAAATGCTATGAGTGACTTCCAGAGAGAACAAAGAGTGCCTTTGTTTTAAAGTCTCATCCCAAAACCGTAGCAACCAACCCCAGTTTTAGATCTGAGAAGTCAAAGAATTGCTCACCAAAATTCATCATCCCTAAGCGTGAGCTGCTGGTGTCCCAGAGGACAGTCTAAATCTCAGCAAACATAAAGTTCACTAGATGCCAAGTCTGTGGATTGTCTAGTTGGCAACATGCAATCACAGAATGAAAAAAAAACAGAGAAACAAATGTTGTTTTCCTGTCTTCTTGCTAACCATATGGACATTTTCCCTACCACAGCTCTTAAGTAGGACAGGTACCAGAGATAGCTGCAGTGAGTGGGCTGTACTCCACATATTTCATCACTCTACTTCCAAATCTCACCACTATAACAGTCATCTCTAGAGCAAAATGATTCCCATTCCTCCTATCTTGTGGCATGAAAATGCCCTCTCCTATTACAGTTTCATAGCCTCTCTTATACCTCACATAGGCCATTAAAACTGGACCCTCAATTTAATCAAGTGATCTGCTTCCATCTGACACCTGATCTTCTTAACTGAGATTGTAATTCAACTCACGTTGTTTTAATTAACTGTTACCTCTTTGGGTTATCTTGCCTAACTAACTGAGCTGTTCTTAAATTGTCCACTTCACCAAATGTTTCATTCTTAATTGATTGCCCTTCTGATTTATCTACATATTTGTTGTCAAATTTCCTAACTACAGTCTTTCTTTTTCTGCTATGCTGCTTCACATAAATGTTTCTTTACTTTATTGTCTGCTTTTAATGTTTCTTCTTCTTCAGCCCCCTGCTATTACAAACAACTCGCCTCTATTGTGTCAAACCCTAGCAACCTTCCACCCCCCTTCCAGCCTCCCAAGGCCTCTCCATCTCACCACCTTACCATCACCATCTCCCACCCTGCCCTCCAGGCACACCTATTTTCTTTCCTTCTGCAGCATCCCACTCCACAACCCCTTCCTCTCATCCAAGAAGAGAGTTCTGACACATCTACCAATAGAAAACTCAGGTTTTAAGTAAGAACAGGAATAGCTGAAGGAAGACATCTTGTCCCTGAGAACAACCAGCAACCACAACAAAACCAGCACAGGGCGAGGAGAAGGAATATTGTACGTGATTTGTCACAGGCAGGAAAGAGCATACTCTTGCCCTTGAGAACATGAGAATTTGTCTGCTCCCAGCCTGATGGCTCACTATGGTTTATGGCTTGGTCTGAGCCAGGGTCCCAGCAGGGGACGCTGCCTGGGAGGAGGATAGAGGTCTGGCAGCTGTGGAAAGCTGCCTGCCCGCGGTCACAGAGGCAGCCGCTCCCCACCAAGCAGGCCCACAAAGGCTGAAGCAGCTGGAGAGGCACGGCTATGACAGCCAGCAAGCAATTCTGAGGGCACCTGGGAGAAAATGATATACTTCAAATAGGCATGGCAAACAAAGCTTAAGTGAAGGGCATGAGCTGACATGCCCGTCCTGTCCTTGTCACAGACTTCAGAATTTGTTGGTTAACTTCAGCAATATTGGAATAGGGAAGAGGAGAAGTATCACATCTGATTAGGGTCCTGCAAGTTTCATGAAAGCTTGGGTAGAAAGCAGACTCAAATTTACAAGCCCCATGCTGGTGGAGCTGTGCACCCTGTACTCAGTCAGCACCTGCCGCCTCTTGCTCCACGGTAACGTCACAGGGGACGAAAGGAGCTGAGGGAACTAGGACAAAAATGGAGCCCAATTAGCACTGCTATTTATAGAGCAACTTGCTCTTTCAAGTCAGAAGAGATGTTGGTGACTGCTGAGGTAGTTTTGGAGTTGATCCAAAGCATTAATCTGCTTCAGAAACACCGGGGCAAAAGTTATTCTTGAGCCAGCACGCCCGCCACGTCACCTGCAATCAAGTTCTCAAGGGATGGCATCCACCACCACCTCCAGGCACGGAGGGGTGCGAGGGCCTGACGAGTGACAGGACATAAGAAACCCTACTGAATAAGAAACTGAAAAGAAACTCCCCGCTGGCACAGTTGTAACATTTCTTTCCCTTTCTAATACTGGGAAGGTCCAGATATTACGGCATAAGACTGCAACGGATCCCTCCAGCAAAGAGCTGCTAAAACGGCAACAGACACCGGGGTTCAGAGGAGGCTCTGGTCAGCAGAGATCACATTACAGCAATGCTGGCTGAAGAGAACAACTTTGAGTTGAGTCTTCATGATTTGCTTCAGTTTAAAATAAATAGATGAGTGGACCAGCGCAGGTCTGCTATCGAGACACTCAATGTCATAGAAACTTTGATAAACAAAGAAAGAAATGTTAGTTTGTACTCTTTTGAGAGAAGGCGTACCAGCTTCCTCAGGGGATGGACAGAGCATCCAAAGTACTTTTCACTGTGAATCAACTTTCTTAAGTTTTATGGTCTTTTACAGTATTAATATTTAAAAGATTCTCCTAAAAAGAGCAAGCAAAAAATCCTAACCAACCTTCAAGTAATTAATGCAAGAAATCCTTTAAGTATGAAGATAAAAGTAAAAATTCATTAAATAGATCATTCAATCTACCTATTCCTTCAACTAGGCATCTTGATAGGAATATTGCCTGAAAGTTGGTCTAAAAATACTTTTAAATTACATTCATGTGCTCGATGCCTAGTCCAGAGCCAGTACATTTTGGGAGATTTTCCTCCCCGATACATTCAACCTATTTACTTTCGACCCAAAAAGGCGATAATGAAATGACAAAGCCTAGCTGCTTATGCATCAAACTTGTTGAAAGCTAATCTGTTCTTAGCAGTTACCAAACTGTTTAAGAAATACCTGTAGACTGGTACGAGTGGAAACAACTAACTTCTCAGGACTTCTAGGACTTCTTTTTAAGTTCACTAAGGCAAAGTAAGTTATTGACAGCAAAGGGAAGGAGTGTCTCACAGGACAGACTGCACAGCCACATAAGACACCACCTGAAACCAAACGATTAAGTCAGATTTGGGGGAGAACTTATTAAGCTCTACAGTCCTGAGCAAGCTCATATTCCTCTAGGCTGACCCGTGATTTCAAGCAAAACCACACTGCACACATGCTTCTGGTTGTGCTACAGAGAAGAGAACCCGAAGCCCACTGGAAACCCCACCAGCTCATTTGCCCCGATGCCAACAGAGGTAATTTTGCTTTTGTCCATGATGTAGATTTGCTGTTCCGCAGCACAAGAGAAAGCAGAATTTGTACTAAACTTATAAAACTAACTGACAGTATAACTACTCAGGCCAGCCAATATATTTTTCCACAGATTAGGTGGGGAAGAACAACAAACTCAACTCTCTGAGCACAAGACTTTCACTAGCAATGGCCTGTCTGACAAGTGAAGCACAAAACAGATTTTTTAAAACAAAATAAGAGAAAGCACTATGTTCACTTATCAAAGACCCAAGGCAAAACATAAACATGTTATCACATGCTGGACCCATTAGCTTTTACTGAGCTACACCAGATAAGTGTTTTCACTTGTTCTGTTGTCTAAACAGAACTATCAAAACACATGATTTCTCTAATGATAGGTTTACTTTTTTGTTGTTGTTACCATTTTTGGATCAGCTAGCTCAAGTTCCACACTCTGCCATCCCCTTTTGGATACACTTAAACATTTAAAGGCAATGACTGGAGTGGGATAGAAAAAATAAATATCTCACGTGCATTTTTACTGCTTCATCCAACTGGGCATGCTAAACCCTGGAGATATTCAGCATTTGTCCATAAGGCTCAGCAAGTGTGTTTGTGCTAGATGCTTGGTGGGTGCCAAGACAAAATGTTCAATTAAGTATACGACCTATAAAGGAATGCCCAGACTGGTTTGGTTTCTCCTATTCCCTTCACTGTTGCAGTTTCCTTAGTTAAAAAAAACAATGCATCTAATTGTAGGTTGATATGTAATTCTCACTACAGCAATCCCTAGCATTTAAAAATCATGAGTCAGGCCCCCAAAATTATGATTAAGGCACAGAAATTAGACATCTCAAAAACAATAACCCACAATGGATTTTTATTTGCCTTTTGGGGCCACCATTCATGCTTTCAAGCCCTTCGCTTTAGCTATGAGGTCTAAAAAATTCCTTCTTCATTTTTATCCCATGAAATCAAGACTATCACACAATCGCTTGATTGCAGGAGCTGGCACAACTATTACAAGGGTGGGCAACAGCAGACTTTGTAGCATTCCCCAACTCCTATTAACTGCTCCTAATCGCAAGCACACCTCGTTCAGCATCTGCTCCTGCTTTGCTCTGGGAGAGGAGTAACCATCACCAAACCAGGCGAAATTTTGCAGGTGGACGTCGCCTGCATCGCTCCCAGCTTTGGAGCCTGAACAACAGCCAGGGTCATGGCCCTTGGCAAAAGATCTCCTAATACTTCTGAATTAAGATCCTCGCAGTGATAAATTTTAAATTCGTAACCAAGGAATAGTCGTGGCTGAAGTATACACTTTCTGAGAACTTACAGGTGTGCTGTCTGGTTTACAAGTAACTCTTCAGAAGTGCAGGACAGACATATGTAGACAGACTTCAGTTTCTCATCCCACCAGAATTTCATAATTAATATCATAAAAATTGCAGAGGTCTAGTAAAAAGCCAATAAAAATTAAATCAAGCATGTATTTCTTTCAAAGGTATTTTTCACTCAATCTGGGTTGCAATCAACAGTTCCAGCATGGCCCATGATCTTTCTGTGCACCTCACAGATCATTCTGTGGAAGTTTTTTTGCCTCCTTGCTAGAAAAGCATTTTTCCCCCCTTTTTCCTGCCCAAGGTGTGGCTTACTTTCATTGAAGATTCTCCCTATTTGTTCACATCCCTTTTAAAACTTTCTTTGTTTTGACTTTTCTGGAAATCTTACTGCTCTGCAGAAACATCTGGATCACACAGAAACATAGCTTTCCACTGATGCAAGCTCTTTAGCTCTACATTTGCCCACGCAGGCTTGTTCAAGCATTAACATGAACTGCAGGCATCTCGATAGTTCAGTCACTCCAGAAATGGCTAGCCTCATCACACCCACCAAACACGCATACACAGACTAACCTAGACTCCCCATTTGCAGCAAATATTCAGAAAAAAGTTTGGAAAGTCTTAACCCATGTTAGGTAGCAGCATACATCACAAAGAATCCTACATAATATAACGCAGAAGCATCCTCTGTGCTTCAGAACTGCACCACCTCACTGACCTCACGGCACTGCTCTCACCCATTCCTGTGCTTACAGACTATGGGAAGAAACAAGCCAATGCCTTCCCCGCTTCACAGCCCTCTGCGTCTGCTCCCTGTTCACTTGTTTTCAGGGTTAACAATTGCACAAGTTGCTCTGTCACAATTTGTCCCCCTAGAGCAGCCATCTGAGGGAGGCCAGGAAAGGCAAGGAGCCCTCCACGTAGTTGTGCAAGCAAGCCGTAGTAAGAGAGAGACTTCTCCCCATCATTACCATTCTCGTCTGATCCAACAGCACTCCTCCGCTATTGCTTCAGGAATATTGCATTTCCTTTCTATCCTGTATTATGGCCATACCCTACACGGATTTATGCTCATGCCTTTTACATTGTCATTAAGTAGCAAATGGGACAATACATGAGACTGCAAAGAGTCTGAACCTTGCTCAGACACATAAGGACGTAATGCTGCCTGAGTGGGCGGACAGAAAAATCACCCATAAAGAAGCAAGGGTAATCTAAAGATTACAACCTAAACGTGGCACTTCCAACTACTTAGGGATGTCTACTGCAGCACTCGCTGCTGCAGTCCAGTGACAGAGCCCACAGATCTTGCAGCTCCCACCTTTCTTGGGGCTCCCAGCGTTCTCGCTCCCACCAAGCTTCCACATGACCCAGAGACTGAACGCACCAAGTCGATGACTCCCACGGGTCAGGTTCACCATGAGAGAACATGAAGACCAACTGCAAAGATGCTTCAAGAACAAAGAGTAACAAATAGTCATGCTCAACTCCTCAACGAGCCTTACACCTCCTTTCTCTGCTTTGCCTCCTTGCCTTTCTTCAGGTCCTAGTTTCCTCCCGTTCCACACAAGGAGCTCTCACTGTGCTCCCAGTTGCTGCTCAGCACATACCATTTCACCCTGATAGAAGGAATAATAAGAAACATGAATCTTTAACAAAGTAGCTTCAGTGGTATTTTCTAGTTTTAGTTTCAGCAAAGCAGCTGTGTGGAAGTTGCAAGCTGTCCTTATAGATCAGCAAACTTAGCAAGGACAAGACAGTGGTAAGAGCAGGAGAGCAAGATGAGACCAAGAAACACCAAAAACCAGCTTTGCTGTTTTCCAATGAGACAGACCGAACTGAGCATGCACAGCACTCCGGAGGTAACTAACAGGCAAGTGACAAACACTACCCAAAGAGATGAACTAACGATGAAAGACCACCAGAGACCACCCAGCAGCTGTAATACACCTGCGTAAAGGACAATTTGAATATATACAGTATACTCCTTCTTGGAAAATGATTAATATGCATATTGCAGTTGTATTTAGCCTGAAATGAAAGTGTGTTTGGCACACGCGTGCGGAGGAGAGATCCCCCGTGTGCCCGGCGCCGTAAGAAAGAACACCTGCTTATCAGTATACATTGTACTGCTAGGTTATTACCGGATCTTCGAATCAACCCTCCAACTCCTATGACTGCAGCAGCAGTCTCGAGGAGCATCTGAGGATGACACGAAGGTGCTGTGATGGGGCCAGTGTGTAGGGCACCGAAAGACCCCTGTGCTGCAGGGCGAGTGGCCATGAGAGACAGGGCCATGGTGCAGGGTCCAAAGCCCAACGCTGCGTGAGGCACCAGGCGCGGCACCAGGGAACACCACTGCCCAGGGGCTGCCAGCGAGTGCAACGTGACGGCACGAGGCTGAGGGGTGCACGGCTGAGCGGCAGCGCTGCTCGGTAACTGAGAGATGACAGTGACCAAACACTGAGGACAGATCTGGGGGGCGGAGGAAAATGCACGTACCAGGCAGCTCAGCAGGGCAATGGCAGCAAACAGCACACCAGCTCTACGATGGCTACGTTTTTTCTCCCCAGATGGGACTTTGATAGAAGATAAGAAAAATGGGAAGAACGGGGAATAAAGAACAGCTAAAGGCGAAGGACAATGGTTGAAGCCAGCAGTCACTTAGCCTGCAGAATCAAAAGTGTGGTCAAAAGTAGAGAACCTGAATTTCATCAGCAGCTGAAGATTTATCCTTTGGCTTCTTTATTAACCTTAGGCTCCAATTAATCCTTTCCCATGTTTTTCCCCACAAAGGCACGTGCCTCATCCCACATGCGTGCTTTTAAATACTGAGCAAGTCAGAGCATACAACCTATTACAGATGGTAACATATCATCATTGAAATACTGGTGAGGACTTGTGACAAGCGTAAGAGTGTGAAATGCAACGAAACTATTTACCCATCAGTAATTAAAAATTTATTGACATTTAGAAAAAAGAAGACCATGCAAGCATTGCTAACACTGCAACTCATTAGGCAAAACGAAGTAAAACTGTAAGTTACTATCCAGGAACAGGAATCATGTTCTCATGTGAATAACATAGATGGAATAAAGACCTATTCTATTCCCTTTTAAACACATTAATGCTTAAGCAGAAGCCACAGAAAGAAGACAAAAAATTACACAAAGGCATTAAGCCCTTTACAAGTAGTAAGGTGGTACCTCCAGGCACCAGTAGCAAGAAGGACCAGTACCTCCAAACCCTCTGCACAAGTATTTGAATCATTCTTACAGTGAACATTGAAGTGGCCTGTCACTAGCAAATAGGCCAGGTATTTCTTCGCATTAAAAACTGTCCTAACAGAGGGGAAAACCCACTCCACTAATCAAAATTCCTAATCTGCATAGCTGGGATAAATCTCACCACACACATTCTTGGACTGAAAATCCCTCCGAGCACAGAATGTCTCTCTGCAAACTTATGGCACCGTATAAATTATAATTTCTGTACAGACTGCTAATTGTTCACAGGAATCCCTACTGACTTCAGTGATGACCTCGACCTGAAGTTCAGTCACAAGAGATAACCACGTCATGGAGACACGATTTCCTTAACTTCCTTTATAACTCCATTTCCTTCACTGTATAAAAGTACCTGGGGAACCAGAATCAAGTCTCCCCTGACAGTCAAAAGTAAAAAGATTCAAACATAGCTGAGTCACTTGAGAGTCTTCATCCCATTTGACACCAAGTCTAAGTCTTACAGACTTTCACTGAGAGAGGCAGGCATCAGTGAGCCTTCGATTCAGCATCACACCCTCCCATTGCATATTTGAGTGCTTTCCAGGGTGGTTCTCAACTTTCAGGGCACTTCCGAGTACTGCCTACCTACAGCGACTGATACTTCCGTTGCCCTGCGCTGGGACGTACAGTGCTGCGGGACTGACAGCGCGAGTGCAACATCGGATGCCACAGACACGCCGCACATCGCGGTAGACGAAACAGCACTACCAGAGCTGACACTTGGCCAAGACAGAGCACATAGCAAAACATCAAAATCTCCTCACTGGGGAAGGGGGGGGTTGGAAATGGTTGGTTTGTTCGTCTTTCATCTTTGACAGGAAATACAAAGCCGTTACTCCTCTGTTACAGCGACGGCCACTCCAGGCATTCCAGAAATAGGCAGAGCAAGTTTTCCCACAGGAAAGTAAGCAAAATAGCTGATCTGTTTTCCTAGTGCTCCTTAAAATACAGGCGAGCTATATAGCAGCTTTTAAATTCAAGCTGGCTGTGCATCCTCAGAGAAGAGCAGACCTTATAAGTAGAGGCTTTATCTTGCTACTACATTAAGGCAAAGCCTGCAGTTCACCTTGAAAGCCTGATAGCCAACAACTGGCACATCAAGGATGGAAAACGACAGATGCCCTGAGCATCAGTGGGAGCTACAGGACTCTGAAGGCGACTGGCTACTCTGCAGGGGAGCGAGATACAGGAGTAAATAATTTCACAGAAGTTCTTTATGTCACTGCTATGGATGCTGATCAGATAATCATAAAAGGAGCCCTCCAAAGAGTCTGGGGGTCCCCTGAAAGCTGAGGATGATGTCAAGCAGCCTAAGAAAGGGTATCGACTGAAGAAGTAGTGGAGAGGAAAAAAAAAAAAAGATACACAAAATGGTTGGTCAGAAAATGAAATGATGCTCTCAGCAAACATGGAAGACAAAAAAGCTAACCATTTCTACTCAGCTGTTTCCAGCAGCTTTAAACCCCTCAGAGTAGCCACATCTCCGCTCAAAAAGAGTATCTCTAAACCAAGAAATTCAGGGGGGTAGTTTCCAAGCAGACAGAATAGGACAAGCCAAAGTAATTCAATCTGTTGATTTAACACAACAACAAAAAGACCACCACTCTGCTGGCCAGAAAATGCTTTATAACAATCTAATTTCACAGCCTTCGCCTTATTCCTGAATGGAGCAGTGGGAAAGTGACCTCCAGAATCATGGTTAAAGCCAGGATGTTGTGCTCCACAGTGTGATTCACCTTGTTAAAAATTTCAAATACTGCTAAGGTCAAGGCAGCAGGCACAGCTTCTTCGTGAAGCTCAGAGCTTCCATAATAATTACTTACAGACAAAGACTTTGCTAGAGTTAAGTGACTTACCAGTGCCATGTCCGACCCCACCCTCTGTTTATCTAGCTAATCAGTTTAGATTCCAAGACCTGGGAGAAGAACTGTCTCAGATCTTCCATATGCAAAAATCGTGACATGACAATACCTGAATCTCCACTGAGGTTTCCAACTACATAATACGGATTAATGTGCTTCAATATGACTTTAACTGCATGCAGCTATGTTAAAATGATTTAACATTTAGAACATTTTTTTTTGCATTTTGGCAACCACATGCAGCAAATAGAAAGACTATATATAAACATTAAAAAATTAAGTATTTTTTGGTGCATAAAAACCTGGAACCACAAAAGACTGCAGTCCAGCCAACCTCCTCAGTTCAGCAAAGTTCATCTTCACTGTGGGAGGATAAATTCTAAAGCTGGAAAGACAATTCATTTTCCATGCATTTACCTAGTAGGAACTAGCCTCAAAAATAGGTCTTTTCACATATGTCATCAAACACACATTAAATAGGAGCAACACTCTTGGCTGCTCTGAAGACAAAAACTACAAGTAGAGGAACAAATCACCAGTTACTGTATTATATGGATGATTCAATGCCCATTCCATCCACTGTAAGGCAGAAAAAGGGAACGGACAGATGTGAAAACACA
>Ga0181612_169303_pt1 | contig 16151 bp, 6 predicted proteins | sample HoacroProtozoa21_FD_119630 | JGI IMG/M metagenome (GOLD analysis project Ga0181612, IMG submission 119630) | Hoatzin crop microbial communities from Cojedes, Venezuel. Combined Assembly of Gp0051906, Gp0051904, Gp0051908
AGAGGTCCCTTCCAACCCCCACCATTCTGTGATTAGTCTGCGAGACTATTCTGAGTTTTGGAGGGGCCAGAAACTGCTCTGCACATAGAGGTAATTACAGACAGCTTTCATTTTTCAAGCTTTTTCAAGCTTCAGAAAAGTTTTTTTTTCAAGGATACCCCAGATGAGGTAAGGGGTGAGGATATGGGCCATCCATCCTTTCTGCTGTTCTCAATGCATTACCTCTGCTTTGGGCAAATCTTCTCCAGGGCACTGACTGCTAAGCTAAAGGGTGAGCTCCTTTGCAGAGCTTACTGCAGTTTTGCCTCTAACAAACTACCAGTCAATTACATCTGGGAAACAGTCTGCGCTGCTAAAACTTACGGTCACCTCATTGCAAACACATTTACTTCTGGCCTACCATATACTTAGTTCCACCACTAAAACTAAACAAAGAGAGGGAGGTGCAATAAAGAAAGGAATGGAAAAAGGAAGAAACAAAGGTATGTTATTTTTTCCTCTCCTCTCTCATATTCTTGCCAACCAGCTGACAGATATCTAAGAATTGCAATTATTAGACAATGACTTCCAAACTAAGATGCAGATCGCTAGAAAGTACTCTCCAACCTCTGATAAGAAGCGAGAAAATGAAATAAATAGTTTCATGTATAAAGCACACACTTTTAAAATACAATGCAAAACTGGTTTTTTGTGTATTCAAATCTTTGCACAGCAATGTCCATGATTGCCTCCCTCACCCCCCCAAAAAAAAAGGTAGCATTTGCCCAATCACAACTAGGCAATACTTTTCTGGTACTGAAGAATGCTATAACCTAAAGGCAATGAAATGGAGAAGCAAAGAGGTCAACAGCCTGAGCACCCTTGAACAAAAGTCCCCTTGGAGATGTCAGCTGCAATCTCATTTGTTTCCTTTAACACTTTCAGGTCCCCCTGCTTCTTTCTTTAAAGCTCCTAATTCAGTGGCTGACAAATGATCACTTTAAAAATCTCTGTACAGGAATAACCAAGTCTGAGTATGTCCACTGAAGATCACTAAGCTCTCCACCATTTGGGCTGGGACTAGATTCTGTAAAAGTGTTTCTGTCCACACACACAGAGACATGGTTTCCACCACCAGCTTCTCAACGTTAAGACCAGTCTAAAGTTTCGTATGTCGTATTTTCTCTTCCTGAAAACCTGGAAGTCAATTAGACTATACTGGACTAGGTTTTTAGGGAAATGTACTAATTTATTCTTTCTTTCCTAGAGTATCCTCTTATTCCTTCTTTCTTACAGTATCTTCAGAAAGTATATTGTCTTCACCACATACAGAAGGGAAACTATTGTGAGCAAGTTTCTGATACATCCCAGTGCAGAAAGTCAAGAGAAGAGGAGGACTCAAATGGGTGCATGTTGAAGACAGTTGACAGGAAAGGAGAAGAAACTGGAAACTTGACAAGATAACAAAAAATCCATCCCCCCTCTCTTTGAATATCTTTATTAAAAACAAAATAAAACTTTCCTCCCCTCTTGCAAGAGCTCTTTAGAAGTACAAGGTCTGGAGACAGGGTCTCAAAGACAGAGTATCAACTTTGGCTGCTCCAGAGAAAAAACAGCAGAAAAAAAGAAGAAATGAGGCATGTAGTTTTGGAACAGCCTCCCTTTGGAGAGGTATTTTTGGAAATGCAACCTCTTCTTACATACATAGACATCACTGAAGACAGAAGCAAGTCCATTTAACTATTGTCTCAGAAGCTTTTGGCCCTGTAAATGTTTGTTTTCTGGGCACAGGACACACCAAACAGCACATCAGACTCTCAACATTTAAACTGTGAATTCAAAATTATTATAAGATGCATCACAATACACCAGGAGTCTCTATGATATTGATCAACTTTTCTCAAGGATAAAAGCAATCATTTAATCTCAGGATATATTGTACTTCATGAAAGATGTTCCTTCCTTTTGCTAAACAGGCTGCACTGTAAATTTTGGAAAGCATTAATCTTAGCAACAGAAAGAATTCATAATTAGCATGTCTGCTGTATGTTAAGAAAAAACGTCGAAACCGTTAAAGAAAATTTGCTCCTCAGAAGTGGATAACCACCATTCAGAAAGTTCTCTTCAATGCAGAAATACGCATACAGGAACAGAAAAGTACAATTTGACAGGGTGACTGTTCAACTGTACTGTTTCCTCCTCACTTCTTCAGACCACTGAAACAGACACACAGCTTGTCATTCATGGCATATTAACATAACTGTGACAATAAATGGGATCCTAGGCAGCACCAACGTGCTAGAGAAAAAAAACGGGAGGATTCTAACTGACATACTACCAACCCATGAGTGCCTTATTTTACCGTTCTTTCTCCAGCCCATCAGGTGCTCTTAGAGCCACACTGAGACGATGGTTCAGGAGAACTGCAATGCAGGGACATGCATCAAAATTCCCTATCTGTGAAGGAAGAAAATACAGGATAAGACACCCAAGTCTTTTTATGTTACCTTGGTCAAAGCAGCTAATGATATTGCAACAACTGCACTTTCTACCTCTTGCAGCTATGTGTAAGCTGTTCACATAACCACACATATTGCATCACTACACCTCAATCATTTAATAAGTGGCAAAAAATTTACCACTGCCACCCCTCCCTATGAAACCAAGCCTTGGGAGTTATCACTAGTACTGTTTTAAATGAAATAAAAGATTGAGGCTTAGAAATATATAAACATCAGTTTATTGATGGTGTAACTGACATACCCTACTGAATCATGTAAACAAGCACGAGAGATTTGATCTTTTCTCTTTTGAAGGCATCCCAGCTGGGGTTTTCCATTCTCAGTCTATCTATCATCCAGGCAACAGTGTGTGGCCACAGAAGTGCACAATAAATGCTAATGCACTTATCAAGGAATCTCTTCTACAGACAAGAAATGTAGGAAATAGTACAGAAAAGACACACAGTAAGCCACATTAACCAGCTTCAAAGCTGTTCTACTTGTGTGGCTGCATGCATTCAGGAGAAAGAACATACCACTTTCTCGCTTGCAAGGACTGCTTTCCTTCATCAGTTTGCCAAGTGATTGCCTTCTAGTGTCTATGCTTAATCCTACAGATGCCTTTCTTTCGCGTTGTTGCCACTCTGTGAAGAATTAGTTCTGCTTAACAGCCCAACTGTTGCACAGAGAACATCCAGCACAGTTTTGCACTTTCCGACATGAAGAGAAGGATCAGACAGAACACAAGCAGGATTGTGCAACAACAGACATATCCCTTCACAACTACCCTAACTTGGTGTCCAAAAAAAAAAAAGAAACCCAAAACAAAAACACCCAAGAAAAAATGGAATAGAAAATTAAAGATTGACTGCTATGATTCTAAGGTTCTTCAAAAAACAACCCCAAAAACAACAACGAAAATGTAATAATCACTCGGTGTAACACAAAAAAGACGATGTCAGCACTGTGCAACCCCTGCCACCAGCACTGTAAGCCCTAAAGCTGCCCCATTCTGATCAACAAATTTCATTGCAGATGCCAGCTGAAGGGTAAGACCTCTATTTATCAGTCACGTACCTTTAAAAATAAGTAAGTGCTATTCTTGGCTAAAATAAAACAAGACCCTAAGTTGAATGCAATACTGGCTCTTCACCTCACCCTGCCCAGCTCATCAATCAGAGGCGTCACTGCAGAGCGCATCCCAGGACAGAAGCAGGGCCCCACACATTCCTCTGCCGCGCCGCCCACCACTGTGCCTTCCCTCACATCTGGGGGGAGGCAGAGGAAGAGGTTTCATTTCATACAATGGCAAACTGACACCATCCACATATGAATGAGTGTAAACTGATATGGCGGTGCTGTAAGTCTTCAGACTGCCAGAGACGCTATCTCTGAGAGATATGAGCACTCTCCATTTTTTGTCTACAGTGTTTTAGAATCAGTGTCCTAGGATGAAAGACACAATTTAACTGCAAAACGCTGAGCAGAGGCCCTGGGAATTCAGGCCCTTCAGCCTCCTCTCCAAATGTCAACATTGCGGCATTCCCGTGGGGAAAGGAAAGAAGAGATGCCTCCACTCTCAAGGGCCAAACGCCTGCAGCTCATTTCCCTGTCACCAAATGCCCCCCCACTGCATTACACAGCCCAGAGCTCTCTCCCCAGTGAGTCTTTCTACACAGTGTAGGAAACGAAAAGCAAAATACCGAATGTCTTAAAGTTTGAGCGCAGCAGGGAGAAAAACAGAAACAAACGTCACACAAAAAAAACAAGTAACAAGAGGCATCATCAGTACTGCTTATTTACTGAAGTTACTTAAATCCTCTAATTACATGTTTTATCTGAACGTTTCTGGGGGTAGGGGAGGGAGAAGAGTTTACAGCTCTTGCAATTTTCACATAAATCAGAAGTGTGGCTTCCAGATAAAAATCATATTGCCTTCAATGTCATAGAAATGCCTGTATTTTTACCCAAGTATATTTCTCTCACTCCCTTATGTATATGGAAAATATCAAATTTATTCTAAACTAGCATAAAAGCCCTCATATCAAAGGCAAACACAAGAAACCAAAAAATTTTGTCTTTAGAGGAAGTCATCTTGCTATGGCTGTTGACCACTTAGATGGGAGGCAATAGTTGGACTTCCAATTTGCTCAGTCATAGTGCAACCAAATAATCATGTTCTACTAAGTAGGTAATACCCCTGGTTATTAGCTTACTCATATTCTCTAATACACAATGACAACCCATTTTCCTTTTCCATGATTTGCAGAAGCTTGTTATTTATCTCCAGCTCAAGGCCATGAATCAAAGCCACCAGGAAGGCGCCAAGGGAAGTTTTATCTGGAGCACAGAAAAGCTGGTAGCCGTTCTCCAGATGTCATGCCCCAGCCTGAAACAAGCAAGCTCTGAGAAAGGGGACTGATCCCCAAGAAATGCAACTGCAGACATGAAAAGCATACCACCAGGCGTCCATGAAAGAAGGAGGCCTGTTCAACAGGTGTGCTTATCCCAGATTTCTGACACATACGTAGAGGTGTATAACAGAGAAGAGTTAAGCAAGGTTAGATTATCTCAGACTTCCTTCCTCTCTAGTGCTCTTAAGATAGTTAAGTCATTCATTTATCTCAACAAATACAAAATTCTCCCTTTTCCCTCAAAAAGAGAGAAAGAAAAGAATACAACAGATCATGCCTCCCTGTATTTTCTTCTAAATTACGCACTTGTACTTCCTTCAGCTGAAGTGTAACACCTTGGCCAGAAGCCAATCAGAAATCCCTCATAATGCGTTCAATAAGCCAAATCAAAACAATACATAGCTTATGAGAGTGGTGTAAAGAAACTTGAAGGTCATATTTCATCTGCTGCAGCTCATCATGTTCATTCAAACAGAGGCAGAAGGTTAACTGGCGGGATCTGTTCTTTAATGCCTGTTATTTCCAGTGGAAGAAGCTAAGCAACAACATTCTTTTCTCAGTACTTCTTGAAAAGGATCAGCACAAAAATCCTAATGCTAAGGGAATACAGCCCAGCTGAAAAGAGGATGGACAGAAGAGCCTGGCAACACGATGAAGAGGAAACACACCTCCCTAGTGCAAATCAAAGTTGATTTTTTGGATGCATTAATTATAAAGTTGAAAACATGATCCAAGTTTCATAAAGCATGGAAACACCTTCCTCTTGTTTTAAAAAAGAGATTCTAAACCAGCAGAGAAATGCACATATAGCACTCTTGTGCATTTGGAAAATGTGGGGTTTGTACAACAAGCTTCTGTTTATCAGGTAAAAACGAGGACTGGATAGAAGACACTAGGTTCAACCCTCAGCTTTACAGCTGCCTGTGTCATCTGTAGCAAATTAATTTAACAGTTTGATCCTGTAGAATTTAATCTTTCTCAGTTTTCTCCACAGCTAAAACAGAGGTAAACACACTGATCTTTTAGTTACTTTAGGCTTTTCTGGATTGCTTAACACCATATACAAGAGGTAGTAGGAGCATTAACATTCATACCTCATATACATTAAAACTAAGACTATGATTAATAGAAATCAATATTCTTAACCGTCTGTCATATCAACTAATCACAAAAATCTATGGATTTGTTGGAAAAAAAAAGGGGGGGGGAGACGAGGAATTGTTGGCGGGGGGGAAGGGGGGGACGACGATGACGGATGACAACAAAAAAGAATCCTCAAAACAAAACAGCCCTATTGCACTGATGGAATTGAAATGATCTGTCCATGAGCACCACACTGTGCTGATAAACTAAATCTCTCTTTGATTGAAGGCCGAATTAAAACGGAGCAATGCAGGAACTCTTCTGACCCAAAAGTAATCCACTCAATCATATAATGCGTCCCTTTCCTTTTAGTAAAATGAATAGCCCTCCATAGAACCTTTTTCTTCCTTGACAAGTCCTTGACAGAAGAATGTGAATCTGGACAGTTAAATGAATCAATCACCAGCTGCTAGTCTAGGGCCAAGATGGTGAGCCGAGAGGCCTGCCAGAGTTCACTGACCACTGGTCAAAGCAGGACAAAGGCTTTGCCTCTATGAATAGCCCGCTCCTGGGATCCAAAGGTCACTTAGCTGCCTTGGAAACGGTCCCCTTTGGTTATTTAAAGTTCTCAGGCTATTCTGCCGCAGATATTATTGTTTCAGGTGGTCACCATCTTTCCTCTTCACAGGTTCGTGAAAGGCCAGGCAACCATTATTTAGGTAAACGCAAGACAATGGCAAACATGGCAGCAACTAAATAGTGAGGAAAGGAACAATTTTTAAAAGTGCAAATAATGCTTTACATTTGCTCATAATCCCAGGTTCTGAACATGCCTGTTAAAAACATCCTCAGAGAGAGAAGGTCCCAGCACAGAAAGGGCCAGATACCCGACAGGATCCAGCTGTGTTTCTTGCACTGAAGGCGTGAGGTGCTGAATACTTCACTGCCTTTGAGATTCTTTACATAAATGTGTCAGGAAGCAGGACAGAGTATCAAGGCTTTTCTCTACTCATGACTGCTGGGCTGTATTTCCAGAAGGCTGCCCTATGGCTCAAGATAAGACCTGTAGCCTAACAAGTAGGTGGTACTCTAGGCTATGTGCTGGAGTAAATACTTGAGAAAAGAGACAGACCCGACGAAGGAGAAAGTGAAACCCACAGGTGCTAACTCCTCTGCAGCAGTGGAGCCTGCAGTCTTCCCTGGCACCTACCTAATACCATGCACCACAAAAAAGCTCTTCTCCCGTATATCAGCAATAAACCCAATTGCCTCTCAGGCAGGTCACAGAGAGAGTAAAGGTTGCACTGACAAACACCAGAGAGTTTAGAGATGAGCACTCACCTAAGCCCTGTCCACACACAAGCTTAAACTGTAGTCAAAAGTATAAATTAAATGTGGTTTTTGTTAGCACTGCACTAAAATGGTTTCTAAAGTTAGACAATGCTCTGATAAACAATACTACCAACAGGTTTATAAATGTTGCTGCAGACCTCTGCAGTATCTTCACTGGTCAGTAAACCTTTACAGATAAAAAAAAAAATCTGAATATTATTATTATCAAGTTAAAGCTATTGCTAAATATATGCTTAGACATCAGCCCATGTTTTGGTTGAATCAAAAAGTTCTGATAAACTAAACTCGTCCCGTAAGTTGTCAGTGCCCCATGTTACAAGTCTTTTTTTCCTGACACCCTGCCTATATAAAGCTCTAATACTTTCAAGCATATTTATTTCATTTTTTTGCAGAATTACATATATCATTAGATAAATGAAGCTAACCCCTAAACTTTCCCACTAACACAATGTTCAGTATATCTGCCTCTTACCTGTGTCTATACACAAACACGAGATGAAAATTTCTAAACCCAAATGCTCAGAAGTTAGGAAACTGAAGAAATGAAGCTGCTTCTGTAACTGATTTGCTCTGTTTATATACATAGTTTAGGAAACAATCCAACTGCACAATCACGCTTCCCCTGCTATTCACAGCACCAAATGAATGGTGCTGACATAATGAGCATCTATTCAATATTTTGCTTTCTCTTCTCTGTTCAGTGTGTGGCCTCATTCCCTATTTATTACACTCTGTTAAGCACTGCCCTGAAGACAGAGTTATTAACTTCCCTACAGCGTTTTCTGCAGGGATCTGCACTACAGTTCTTCACAAATGTTAATGCACCTACTCTCACAACACCTCAAGATGACATTCTATTATTACTTTAATTTTACGTTGGGTATGGACAAACAGGTGGACGGCGGCCCAAAATATTCACTAGATTTAGGTGTCCAAGATAAGACTGATCCTTCACAGCACTCCATGTGTTGTAACCACAGCTCCCCCAACTTGTTGCAGCTCCAACTGATCAAACCTCAGAACCTCGTACCAAACACCGAGACCATACGAAACATATAATCACAGACTTCCCATGAAAAGTAGGGACAAGTTGACTTGTGTCATATTGTAGAAGCTTCGGGCTGAGGCAGTGATGTAATTTAAACCCTTCAATGATCCCCTGACTGGGAGGTTATTCTTCATCTTTCTGAAGTTCCCAAGCAAAGTCCAGGACTCCTGGCTCCACATTCCACATCCCAAAAGGTCAGCTGCTCCAATGGGTACAGTCTCTCCCACTTCCAACTTGTACCCACAGCAAACTCCAAATCAGCCAACCCCAGCCCGCTCTCCACAAGCTTACCCTTAGTACTAGCCGCATCCCACCAACGTGTTTCTCTTCCCCTTCCTGACCTCTAGACACATGAGACTACTCACACCTCCACCTCACCCACTTCCCCTCCCAAACTTCCTCTCCAGGTAATTAGACCATTGTTTTCACTTACTTTAGCTTTCAATGCCAGCTGGTTTCTCCAGGCAGTGTTAGATCACACTTTAGCTCCTCGTTAATTCAGAACAGGAAAAAAAGGCAAGTCCACAACTGTCTAGGATTGCTTAGAGGGAAAGCCCAGCTCAGCATTCACAAGCAACATACTCAGCACAAACAGCATCTTCTGTATCTCTAGCTAGTCAAGCTGCGTACATCTGTACTGAACATGTGCAAAGAACCCCAAAAAACCCCAAACTTTGAGATTTTGCCTCAAAACTCACAGGACAACCAAATTTGCAAATATATTCATAGCAATAGCAAAAGCTACTTCCAGACACAAAGACCACTTCCCCAACAAATCCCATGTCTCTAAGCAGACATTCCCATGCTATTCTAGTAAAAAACAAAAATACAGAAAAAGCAGTTTCACCTTAGATTTATTCTAGGGAACAGGACAAACAGTAGTATGCAGAAGTATACTGTATTAAAAAAAAACAATAGCAAAGAGACAGATACTGACATGACAAATTTCTATCCAAAAGGTTAACATGTCAGAAACTTAGCAACTATAGTCCTGCAATATAAATATTTGATAAATTTAACACCAGATTGCCACCAGCCCCCTTATTCTAAGACCACTATTTGCACAAACCAGAGCAGAAGAAAAGTCTACCACTGGTATTTTTTGCAAGTCAGGATGATTAAAAACATCAACAGGCTTCACCCTTACTACATAAAAAAAGTTTAGCAGCCAATTCTTTTTCTTGGAGTGGGTGATGGGAAGACTTTTTATATCTTGTCAGAAAATCACAGGGGTTTTTCTCATTGATACAACTGTAGGCTCTGCTATTCCTTCAGAAACAGTCCTGCTAGGAGGACTATAGCCAGGCCCAGCTAACAATTCAAACCTATTTCACCTTACCTAGCACAAACATTTTGATGATTTTAAATCAGAATAACACCTGAGTGAAGTTACCTTCACACTGCTGTTTCTTGAGATGGTCAGAGCTAATCTACCAGTACTAGTAGCTGCTAAAAAGTGAAGACAAACTCTTCCCAGCTAGTCCCAAATCCCCACTCTTGCCTACTTACCTCCAGCCAGCTCTAGCACTTGTCAGCTAACATAGTAAGCCAGTTCAAATCATAACAGCTAACCACATTAGTTAGATAACTATCTAGCCAAAAAAAAAGAGTATTTTCTCTGCCAGGTTATCAATCAGATGAGCACCACAGACTGCACAAAGGATATGGCATTAACTGCATCCTATTCTACATTCCCAAAGACTACTACTAACGAAGGGCATTAAAGAAAATGTCAACATTGCAAAGGTTCATCTAAACACAAAGCACAGATTTTCAATGTGCTTTATTCTCCCAGTAGGATCTACTTCCAGTATCATCTCTGGTGCACAAAGTGTAATTTGCCTTTGACACGGCTCTGAATGGAAAGAAATACTGTTTCTAAACTGAAATGTAATAAAATTCTTCATGACAAATGTTTATTATATTCTTAAAATTGACCATTTTCAATATCTGACCATAAAAGAGCATAATATACTACCATGTATCTCATAATGATACCTATTAGCAGATTAGATATATTGCCCTCTGTGCGGAGAAATACTTTCCTGCAGTTATTTTATGATATATAAGTAAGGTTTTTTCCTAGTGTGAATATTTTTTATTATTATTGTTTATTTATCTTAAATAAAGTCATGCAAAACCAGTAATTGCACTGGGGGGGAGGGAGGAATAAAGCACTGTGTGGATTTCAGGGATTCACCATCTGAAAGCTTTTATTCTTCCATAGTGAAGGAAAGTTATGACCTTTGACATGTGGCCACGGTGCCAAAGAAACTGCTCATAAATGTGTGTCAGTAAAGAATCAGAAATCAATAAATTCATTTAATCCAGTGAACTATAATGTAGTGAGACACAATATATTTTAAAAAGCCAACTGCTCTACTCTTTCTCTCAAAAGACAAAAAATTTCTGTAATGAAATTTTGGACATACAATTTTTGGAATGTTTCACAATCTGAACATTATCTTTGACCCATTAATGAATATTTTAGTCAGTTATGCCACAATTTCTTAGTACATTCACTCCTGTTTGAAAGGTCCATGATACAGCTGGATTCAGGTAGCACAATAGGAACACTAGCAGGTGGGCAGATACCCTATTAGCAACCTCTACCATTATTAAAGATAGCTATCCACAGGAATCAAACACAGGCAGGTGTTAAAAGTGCATTATTTTTTTCCACACTGGGTGCTTAAGTGCAGAACGAATAAGATATTGTTCATCATTCCAAACACAGTAATTTTAAAAGACCAAATGAAGCGCTGCTCTACAATGTGCATTATAAAGGCTTTCAACAAAGTATTTGGTCATCTACCATACATTTTCAGTGAATCAGCAATAAGCAACATCAGGTAAAGATAACCATGAAACACAAGTACTAAATGCTAGGACTATGTGCTAGGAATATCACAAAACTCCCATCAACGCTACCAAGAATTCCATAGTTAATTTCTTCTACACTGTGTCAATGCTTACCTCTTCTAGTGTTCAGTGTATCCAAGAATTCCAAACATTAGAAAACGTTATGGCTAGAAATACAGTTCACCCACAGAGGGGAAGGGAGGGGGGAAACAAAGACAATTAAAATTTACTAACTGAAATAAACACAAGCATTCTTCTAATGAGAAACACAACACAAAAAAATCCCCCCACACCCAATTATGTTTCTACTTCTTAAATAAATTAAATACTAATTTTGAGAGCATAGGCTAACACATCTGAATACAAATCTGCATGTACTGGTTCCATGAGCCACTGTGCACAGAGCACTGTGGATTTGTATTACAAGCATCTCTACAACAGCTTGGTCGTGTGACAAAATTGAGCTGCCTTCCTGGCACAGACTGGCTGAACAAATAAAAGCAGTATCCACTTTCAACCTCTATTGAAGATCAATGATAAATCTGCTTGCAAACTGTGGGCCACAGGGCTGTTTGCATAAATAAGCATTAAGAGCAAGATGAAAAAAGAGCTGGTCATATGCTCACTTACACTTTTGGAGAGGGGGAAGGAAGCTGCACCCTTACAGTTTGGGATACGCTACATACAAAGTTTCTCTCTCCTCAGGCAAAATGACAGAGTCATGCCAGGACTCCCAGAGAATATTTCCAGTTAACATCAATTTGCTGGATGTCACAGACAAGTTTAATGAACAAAATGATAAATGTCTGTCAATGGCTTCATAAAGTCAATGAATTCTCATTACGAAGAACATACATAATACACAGCTCTGCCTAAGGCACGTTACAGTTATTAGAGGGTTAGAAGAGATCTTGGTGTACACAGTGAGATGGTAATTTAACAATTCTCACTAGTTAATTTGCTGATAAAGTTACCTAAACAATTATTAATATGCTAAACAATTATTCATAATAGGAGTAAGGAAAAAAAATTTTTAACTCTTCTGCATGTTCAAAGATCTTAAGATTAGTTTTAAAGTTTCTTTGAAAAGATAATGGCTTATTTGATAACTTCCAGTTGTAACAAGTTGTAAAACAAAAAATGATACTGTGTAACACTGAGCTGTTTTTATTGTATATTGTAATAGCTATCAAAACAGCTTTTTCTTAATCATAATTATAATCTGATTTTGAAGTGACAGCCAGACCACTTGAGGCAAGATATTACACTTCTGTTGAATCATTTTTACCTCACCTAAATTTGGGGTCAAAACTGACCACAAAGTATCTTATGACACTTCCCTCCTCTGCCACAGCTGTGAAAATAAGCTCCACTGGAAAACAGTGCCTCCTTCCAGTCATCAGAGAGGAATAAGAAACGGGGGATCACCAGAAGCAGTTTTGCAAATTCGAAACAATAATATAGCATATATGTGACAATTTACAAAGAGAAAAAGGAAAAAAAAATCCTGACTATATGCATCAAAACCAGCTTGCACCTGACATGAGAAAAAGAAAAGAGTGGTAACATGGGAGAGGACACAAATTATGATCATTTTGAATATTAAAACAGATCAAATAAATTGAAAGCTTTTCTATTTGATACTTTTTCCTCTCCATTTTAAGGTGTACAGGAAGTGAGTGTCTCTCAGTACAGCTTAAAAGAACTGACAATCCCACTTTGTAAACAGGCTGATAGACGACTTATGATTTCAGTGGGAGATGAGAAGGTTGAACATTGCTACTTCGCATGAGAAACTCAGGCTGAAATGGTTGAGGAAATATAGAAGAGACAGTTATTTTTCTAATCTTGTTTTATTTTGTTTTGTCTTTAATCTGCAATGGCTCAAAGGAGCACCAAAAAAAAAAATCAAAACTCAAAACCGTCAAGACTGCAAGATGATTGAGAAAGATCATCGGTGTAACGCAAGGTTTTTAGAAGTGACTCGTGTGTCTATCAGGGTGTCCAAAGATGAGCTAGCACACATGTAAAATTACATTGATCAATTAAAAATCCAACATTTTTTCTACTTTATATCAATTTGCCGGTGATACCATTAAGACATGAGGGTTTTGCACTAGAAATTCTCATCTACTGAAATGAGAACAAACCACGTCATCAATCAATGTGAATAGGATTATTATCTGAAGACACTAAAAATCAAGTCGGAAGACACAGAGTTGCTTCTCTTCACAGAATCCCCTCCGCTTTCCAACATTCATGCACCACTACTTACAGCATACACACCACAAGCTGTAAAGACTTAGTTTATCTGCCCCCTAGCTATGTATTAAAAGAACACCAGATGACATGTTTAACACTTGTAATAACTTCTATGTACCCCTTACCCCTGCTCAGTCAGTTGATTATTTCTTTCAAGACTCTCATACACAAATAATTTCAAAATGGAACTACTGCACCTCAGAGCTAAAGAGCAAATTTCCATTGCACATACTTCTAAGAGAAGGCAAATCGTTGCTATTATTAAATTCAAAATCATAACTTCAGCATATCCTGAGGCTAGAGGACTAGGACGAGGTAAGTTTTGCCATCAATATACTACTCGGTGTAGCACGTAGCTAGAGACAAACTCTTTTCTCCTTTCTAAAATACTGTATTCATCCCACCTAAAGCTGTGCTTCAGAAAAGCCTGCCAATTTTGGACAGAACTGTAAACTTGCACAGAATGGAATCTGTTGCCCATTCCAACAACTACTTAAACAGGGGCTTAGCAAAGACGATTCCACATCTGAATACAGACTTAGTGAACTGCAAGGTTTTGAGACAAACCCCATCCTACCACCAGTCCCTTTTATCGGTCAGTACGTAGAAGTTTTCTTCTTAAGATTCTACAGATGGGAAAGGATATCAAAGACCCTCTCTGCAGTTAGATTCGTGCTCTTCACAACAGATTTCTGTCATTATTCAGAAACAACAATTTTATTCCTTGCTGCCCAGGGGGATTTTACCAGGGCTCCTATGGCAGGCGCTGCTTTCAAACTCAGTTCTTGACAAAGGCTGGAGATACACTTCAACTTCTACTTTACCATTTTTTTCAATGGTAGAATACTACTGAGCAAACTGTAACGGTAAGGTCTTGAGAGGAAAAGTGTCAATCATTACCATCTATGGGAGGGACTGCAGGGATTTTTAGTTTTGTGTTTTGTTTGGTTTTTTTTAAATACTGAGGAGATGGCTCAGCTGTATTTTCTCAAGTAGCAATGTCCCTTAAAAATGGCCATTGAGAGAACAGTCTAGTGTCTACTGAAGTATCCAAAGGCAGGACCTCCACACTTGCACATTTTTGTAAAAGAGAAGCCCTCCTCTTTGGTCTTCTGTTTTTCCAAGGGTTTTTTGGCTTTTTTTTTTTTTTAGAAAAACAATTCCTTGGTTTATGTTATACCAGGTAAAATTACATGACCTGGCTGTGTCTTGTATGCTCGTTAGTTTAAACCAATGCCCAAATTTAGTGACAGGAAAAAATACCCCAGGTGAAAACATTTAAGTTGCATTTCTTTTCTACTTTGCTTTCATTTCTCAAGATCACCTGAGATATTTTCATCGAACAAATTCCCTACAACCACAGAGATGTAGGACATGGTGGCACTCTTGTGCCCTCATGACCTTCCCTGTATTAACAACCCTAGACAGTAAGGACAGGTTTCTAGCAGGAGCTGGGACAGAGTGCATAACATGTTCTGTGAGCCTCATAAGCCTCCACACCCATGACTGTAGGAAACTCTGCTTAATAAGGTTTCTACCTGTTTTCTAGTTTTATAACAAAAGTTCTTTACAAACTGAAGCACAGGAAGTTCCGTCTGAACGTGAGGAAGAATTTCTTCCCTCGGAGGGTGACGGAGCACTGGAACAGGCTGCCCAGAGAGGTTGTGGAGTCTCCTTCTCTGGAGACATTCAAAACCCACATGGACGCTGTCCTGTGCAGCCTGCTCTAGGTGACCCTGCTTTGAGAGGGGGGTTGGACTAGATGATCCCCAGAGGTCCCTTCCAACCCCTACCATTCTGTGATTAGTGAAAAAATATCTATGCATATACCAAGTGGGACGGGGGAACAGGAGGTATGGGTGGGTGTGTAAGGGCAGGTGGGTGGGTAATAATCTGAAGTCAAGGACCCCTTCTCTAATCAAGCCTTCAGAAAGTGTCTACTACTTATCACAGGGAATGTCTGGAAACAGCCAGATATCCAGAGTTAAAGAATATGAATCATTCCAACTGCCCAGATAGTAAGAGAGAAGTATCGACCCAAACAAAGATGGGATGGCAAAAAGTCTTCCTTCAATCATAGGGAACAGTGCAGTGCAGTCGTCACAAGACGCAGATAAAAAGTGGCGGATGCCTCTGAGGCGTACAGAAACAGAGGGCTGCTCATCCAAAAATAAACAACTCAACTACGTCAGCATTCAGCCTCACTAACGCAGCTGATAATAGAACAGGATTTATAGGATCTCTTGGAAAGGCACTATATTGCACTATACTTACCTTGTATAAGATCTGCTAAAGAGCATAAAAAAATAAATTGAAGGTTAACCAGAAGTAACAAGTTATAGCAGTTGCTAAACAGAACTGACTCCTGATAAGTAGCTGATAGGACCCAATTTCCCTTTCAATTTCAATAAATTCAAAACAGAATCACCTTGTAAAGTCACCTACGGAACAGGAAAAACATATATGTAATATGAAAAAAAAAGACGTGTATCTCAGCATGTGAGGTCATTTCTAATATCACAGAATGCTTTTGGCTGGGAGGGACCTTTAGAGGTCATGTAGACCAACCTCCCTGCAGTGAACAGGGACATCTTCAACTAGACCAGGTTGCTCAGAGCCCCGTCCAACCTGGCCTTGAATGTTTCCAGG
>Ga0181612_169663_pt1 | contig 16151 bp, 13 predicted proteins | sample HoacroProtozoa21_FD_119630 | JGI IMG/M metagenome (GOLD analysis project Ga0181612, IMG submission 119630) | Hoatzin crop microbial communities from Cojedes, Venezuel. Combined Assembly of Gp0051906, Gp0051904, Gp0051908
ACTAAATGAGGTGGCAGGGACCCGCTTGCCAACTTCAAAAACTTCACTGAGGTGCTCAGGTGGGAGGGAGACAAGTAGGCTTGTAGGACTGACATGAGGAGTTGGGTTCACTAAAAATGGTGTGAAGATCCGCAGTGACGATAGCAGCCCTGGAGTGCTCTGCTTTCCTCCTGCCTGTGGCAAAGGGCCCTTCATGATGGTCCCTCTCTACAGGTTTGAGTCAACAGATGGTGAAAAAAATATCCCTTAGCAGTCATCTGGTCAGGAGAGGCAGAGGTGTGCTGCTAGTGGTATTAAACACTGAGCAACAAGCCTAGAAAGGTGGAAGATTTATTAAATCCTGCTACACTTTCCTAGGCAGACATCTGAGGAAGAAACAGCTTAACTTTCCTCAACATCAAAATCTTTCGACACCTTGACTTCTACCACAATAACAAGAAAAAGCTGCACTGGTAGACATCTCACCTGTATCGGCTCTGGCTCCAGTGTCCTGCCAGCGCTGCGGACCTGCTGCAGTGACTTCCATGGTTTTTGTGTCCCTTGTGCAGCCTGGCATCTGGATAGTCTGCCCACAGCTTGTGTTCACTGGGTCGGGGAATGTGCACATGACTTCCCAGGGTCCTTTATTTTCTGGTCTTCCTTTGATCCTATGTATGTGATGGTGCAAAGTGACTGGAAACCCTGCACAGCAAGGAAGACGAAGGATAATCCTGGTGGGATTGTGCATCTGATTCTTCCTGCCCAAAGTCCCTGCAGCAGCTTCCAAAGCTGCTTATACTTTGGTGTGATAGAGTTAAAGCAGTTGGCTTAAAAGGAATCACAGCATGGACACAGTATAAAACCAGACATGGGATATAAAAAGCATGCTTCTAAATTTAAACCTCTGTTAAAAGCTAATTTAAGCAGCTAATTATACTAAAAATGTACAAGCCCCAAATTTGCCAATTAAGTTAATTAAACGAAAACGCAGTGAGCTTCAATTTGTCAGTTAAATCCATCTGCTTCCTGCAGCTTCCTGCGATCCCACAGCTTTAAAGCTCTCCCTGCGATGGGAACCATGCTCCAAGTCATCACAATCAGATGTCCAAAACCCTAGAAAAAGCCCAAAGCTTGCTAACAGCCAGGCACAATTAGCAGCCTCAGCCTTTGGGAGTCTGCCCACACATCTCACAATAGACGTGGCCATTTAGGAGACGAAGTCTCTGGACAGGCTGGCTCGGTCCTACAGCACTGCGCCTGCTGGATCCCTTCCCATCATCACGTACACATGGACAGGGTGACATGTATGAGAGCACAGGTCCATGCAGTGGACAGTTCAGCAGGTCTGCAAGCAGGAAGCCCTGTAACCGTGACTACTCTCATGAAAACTGCTCCTTTTTCTAGCTTCCCAAGGTCTATCCCATCCTCTGCCTGCCGACGGCAGAGCAGCCCTCCCTGTTATGTGTCACCAGCTTGCACATGCGGTGGCCGTGTGGTTGCTTCCCGTGGTTGCCTGATCCCTGCTCACCTCACCTTGCAGCATGCAGTGAGATGCCGGGTGCTGTGTTGTTGCGCTGGGATAAAAGCCTGGAGTCGATCGGGTGGAGGACGGCAGCGCTGGCTGCTGTTAGCAGGCTCAACCAAGCTGATCCACACGTGACTGATGGCCACAACACGGGACAATGTTCTGAGGCTTTTGTAGCTGTAATTGGCAGCTTATTATGCTTTTCATCAGGCACACCTGGTGTAGGCTTGCTTATTGTGTTAGTTAAAAAGACCAGCACTTTAAAAAGAAAAACAAATCTAGATATCAGTGCGTCCACTTACAGCAGGAAAATCTGTAAAGGAGAGCTGCCACCCGAGCGGGCCAGTGCATTGCGGGGAGGATGGACTCTGCTCCGCTCTCGTCCTGTGTGAGGAGCAGTAAACACAATGGAAAGAGAGCAGGACGCTCCGTTTCTTTGCTGCTGACTCCAAGGAGTTACCATGGTTCATAGGCTTGGCACGCTCAGCTTCAGATCAAAGGAACTCACTTCCAAAATAAAGTAAAAATCCTCAAACATTTCTGGCCCTCCCTCTCAAACTCCTGCAGCCCACGTTCTTCAGAGCAGAACAAGGATTTTCACTGAAGTTTTCTAAGCTTTAATTTAAATTTCAAATGGATGCAAATTAATGCTCCACAGTCCAGTTTCTGCTTTCATACAGACTGCTTTTCTGCAGAGCTGTGTATTATGTGAGCTGCGATCCTACCACCTCCAGTACCTGAGCATCTAGCCGCAGTGTTACAGCCGGACAGATGATACACAGCAGCTCTGCATTTTGGGCAGCTGAATAACGCCAGGGGCGCATCGGGAGGCAGCTGACACACCCCTCATCCCACCCACCAACATGTCTGGGCTGGGACGTGGCTCCCTGATTTTCAGCACCTGCATTTTTGCAGCTGTCATGCCCCCAGCGCCATTGGTACATTCAGGGTTCTGCTTTGATCTCTCTTTGTCGTAATTTTTTCAGCTGCCCATATGTTTCCCAGCTGCAAGTCTTCAACTTTCTTTGTGACTTTTTCCCCTTCACTTTCCCTCCCCTTGAGTACTTTTATTCCGGTCCCAGCTGCGTTTATCTTTCGTGCGACCAATTTTGCCCTTTGTTTTCAAACAACACTGGGATGGCTGGCTTGTTAGCTGTGAAGGGAGATTAAGATGTGCTGTGGTGCTGATGGGAGGGAAGCATCTCCTGGGGCTGGCTGTATGAAGATGAAATGGCCAACGAGATCAGGCACATACTTCCTCAACATGTCAAAGCAAACCTTCCCTGCCAGGCAAAGCCAGGGCTCCTCAGAGCGTTGATTTAGCATGGTTACAGTCTCTGTACACCAAGGAAAACCTCCCCACACAGTACTGCAGGAACTCCCCATGGTGCCCAAGAGGTTCCCAGTCCCCCCGGGCTCTTCGTTGCATGGCCTTGGAGGCAGCATGACCATGGAGGTGCAGCAGGAGCCGAGAGCTGAAAGCCAAGCTATGAACCCTTAGTGCAAAGAGATGTCCTCACATAGGCCTGGGGAGAGATGGAGGCTGATGGTACTTCCTGCTCTATGGGAATAATATCTGGGGGATGTGAGAAACCCCTTACAACTCCCCCGAAGCACAATTTGTGCTTGCACAAGAGCTATCACACATGTCCATCCACAGCATCACCTCCATGAGGTGACATCAGGGTAGAGCAGAAGTGCAATGTGCATGGGGTTTTCTCCTAGAGAGACCCTCTGGCTGCCCTGGCTGCAGCCAGGTTGGAGACCCCAAAGAGCAGGAGGGCAGCGAGTCCCCACAGTGTGCTCTGGAGGGAGCAACTGAAGGTCTGGCCCAAACTGCACCTGCACTTTTCTAACCAATGCCATTTTGTAGTAATGTTTGAAAGTATTGTGGTTCCAGGGAGGTACAAGGTTGAGTAGAAGAGAGAACATAATTACACAAAGGCATAAAAGTTTGTACCAGATGACTTGTGTGGTGGGTTGAGTGGTGACCAAGGCATGTAGCAGGTCACTGGACCAGAGTAAAGAAGTTCAGAGCCTAAATCTCCAGCCAGAATCCACAGGCTGGAACCAGAAACAATTACAGCTTCATCCTGAGACAGCAGAATTCGTCATGGTATCTTTCTCTCTTTACTAAAGGATTACCCAGTTATCTCACTGAGCAGCAGTGTAATTTCCCAGGTTTCTTGGGGCAACTGCAAATGGTGATGCCCCAAATTTGACTGCAACCCTGGTGGCTGCTAGTTAAGTTCAAGAGCTGCACTCTTTTTTCTTTGAATGGGCAGCGGAGGCCTTCCAGAGACCCATCCCTTCTCCTAAAGGAGCAAATGAATTCGTTAGTGAAGCTCATCAGTCCTCTGGCGCTGGCGTGAGTCCAGCCTCCTGTCTCTGCACTGCTGCTTGCTGTGCTCTGCTCCGTACGAGAACGGGTTAAATAACCGAAGAACACAGTTGGAGGCTGCAGCCCTTGCTTGAGTCTGTAGCGAGTCTTTTTTAGAAAAATTGTGATCAGTAGACACAGAAGGGACTGGTTTGTTTTACAAGGCTTCGGCGCAGAGTGCTGGCTTTATAAATGAGGTTGTGAGTCAAATTCTTCCTGGCTCTTTATGAAAGACCAATCTATTGGAAAACCAGTTATCCTATGTTTATGTAAGCAATCTTATTGCCCATGGTGATGTCTTGGAGACACGTATTTGGGCCTAAATTTTGGCCTTTGATAGTGGCAGTGTATCGGAAAGGCAGTGCAGTACATGAGGACAGCTATCAGGAATGGTATTTGTATCTGACAAACACGTGTGCTGGCACCTGAACACATTGCCTCATCCCCACTGTGCACCCAGTTGTTGCTGCACCTACAAACGTGGATTAAGACACACATTGTTCTGGAAGCATCTTCAGATTTGCAGTGCTGTCTCTCAGCAGCCTTTTTGCTTTATCGAAGGGATTTGTGAGCTCAGACCTCTAGTATTTTGGGCACTATTCCTCTAAACATGTTGTTAGAAATCTGGATATCGATACAGCATTTTGCAGACATACTTCTACTGTCTTCTTAAGCACCTAATATCTGAAAGCTGTGGATCTATTAACATAACCCCAAATGGAGGATACACTACAGCAGAAGTGTAAACTGGTCTGCACTGGGGCTGCTATGGTCCTGTCCCGTACCCAAAGATCTCTTCCTCCCTTGTCCCAGCACAGGCGTGTCTCTGGTCCTGGGTGAGCTGGTCAGGGAGCTCAGCCAGGGGACAGCCAGGACCACAGGAGTAGGAACATCTCCCTGGTTGGCTTGGCTCCTCGGATCAATGGGACTGTTGGCAGCCAGTGCCACTCATAAGGCACAAGCGAAGTGGCAGTGCACTGCTGAATCAGGTCTTCAGGATGGGGCAAGGCAAACCCATGGCTGACCTTTTCTAGAGATCTAGCAGCGGAAAACTGCTCTGAGCAGGACATGGGGCTAGGGACCTCCAGAAGCTCCTCTGAGTCAGCTTTCCTGTGATAGCACCTGCATATCAAGAGTAGACTGGCACCTGAAGCTGGCATCAAACCACAACCATGTGCAACACAAGCCAAAGGAGACATGACCCCCTGAAGCAGGAGTGTGGTCATCAAGCGATCCTGGGAAAGGTGGTTCTCCTCCCAAGGGTACCAAAGCACACCTGTGCCTTTCTCAGCTGCAGCCTGGGTCTGCAGCAGCTGGTAAAGGTTGGGAAGGGTCCAGAGAAGCCTTTTCCATGGCACAGTTTCGTTTTCAGCAGTCAGAAGGGCTAGCAGGTACTGGACTTTTGCTCACCTTTGCTCAAAGCTCAAGTTCAGTGTGCTTTTTGGAGAGTTTTCTCTGCAAATGACTGTCATTTCTTTGCTAGCCTCATTAGTGAGGGCAGCACAGATATTACTGGACTGACTGTTCTGCCTCCTGTTCATGCATGCTGTTCTCCTGTTTGAGAGGAGAATACATGTTGTTCAAACAAGTACAGGCTTCTGCTAAAATGAACATCGGGTTTTATTGACGGAAGAAGTAAATATTGACCAGTGGAAAGCTAAGGCCAATATTTACTCTGAGTTTCCCTAAATCCAAATGTTTACAGTAAGTGAAATGCAAAACGCTGACCCACAGATCCCCATTTGTGATATCGCCTGGCCCCAGGGTGGCAGGGCTGCCATCCAGGCCCACGATTGTCAAAATTATTTGCACCCTGATTGCCAGACATTTCCAAAGAAGGCACTTTCTGTGGCTATGGGCTTGAGCATGGTGCTGACCTATATATTAAACAAACAGCAGAGAGATGAAATCAGAGATGCAGAAAATGAGATTTAATAAACTCCAGTGTCAGAGTCAAGAATTTGATCAATATATGAGATAAATTCTTTGCACATAAACTCATGAAGGAGAACATACAGAAATGCATTCCTCCTCTGCAGTTAGAAAAGAAATGGAGATGTCTCAGTGTCTCTGCTGATGGCATCACTGTCCAAATAGAAAATGGGCATGGGTGCTTGAAGTGCTTGGCTGACAACTACCACGTCATTGCCTCTCCAGCTGCCCTCCGAGAGTGTGACACACCATTTGGTGGCTTGTCCCACCTTCAGGCTTAAATGTCAGAATGGCCATGCTACAGCTGGAGGCCAGGGCCCAAGTCCTCAACAACATCTAGGTCCAAATCCATCTGAAGGTGGAGCATGGGGCAGTTTGCTCAAAGTGACAAGTGGCAGAAATTTATTCTGCTTGAGGGGCTCAGACGTGTTTTCTTCTCACCTGACTGTCCAGCTCTGCCCTGCAGCAGGTCTGTGCACTCTTCTGCTGCTTCTTCTCAGACAATGGGGTCTTACATTCACGCATGTTCTGTCTGTATAAAACTGCCTTTCCTCAGTCCTCCACCTGGAAACGGTGGAGACAGTGGAGACAAGCGACTGTAAGGAAACGTCCAGATATCTCACTGGGCACCCAAAACCAGAGGTCTCTGTTTCTAGCAACACCGGCATGTCTACCGAGCAGGCATCAGCTTTCAGATACCAGTCCCGTCTCTAATGCTGTGATAATCTGTTTTCCAGAAGGAAAACAGAGTGATCCTTTCACAGAGGTATATAAGCTGATTTTAGTCTGAAAGCCAGATGAAGGTGGACATCTTGATCTGTTTCTCAGAATGCAACATCTTGATTTACTGGGTCAGCTTTCCTGAAACACTGGACTGGGGACGAGGAGACTGCATTCTGCAAAGGGCAAAGCATTTGGGATCGATTTGCACTTTTCATCTATTACATTCTGCAAAAGTTGAAACCCATATTTCTGTGCTCTCAAAACAAAATATAAATACTGACTCTTTCTAGAAAAAATTGATTGCAGCTATATGTTCCTGCCGTGGTTTGTTCTGTGTGCATCAGTGTATTCTTAGTGGCTGAACATGGCCAGAGCAGGAGGAAAGGCACAGCCAGTCAGACCCACGGGGAGCTGCCCAGTTCTGTATTTGGTCTATCTGTCTTTGCTCACCACCAATATTTGTCACATTGGTAATGAAATTCACTCCATGAACAGATTCCAGCAAGCTTATGGAGAAACATGCAACCCAGCTGCATGTTCTGGTTGGCTGTAGATGAGGTGTGCTGCCATTCCCAAGCTCCTGAAGAAATTTCCTTGCAAGCTGTTAGTGTGCTCTAGGCACAGACGGCTTCTTCTCATCAGGATCTTGGCCAACAGCGATGTTGTTAGGAGGCTTGGCAAGAATTTTAAACTGTTTGCACTTCTTTAGGCCCTTCGTATTGTTAGCTCTGCACTGACGGACTCCTCCGTGGCCTGAAAGTCTCTTTGTTGTTTAGCAGCTTGTTTCACAGATGCACAGGTTTCCCAAGGGGATGTCAGCTATTTAAATGGTAGCTAGGCAAGCACCATCCAGAGCAGCATCTGCGACATGAGTGATTGCGTTTGTGATCACAGACAGCTTCATATTAGAACCCATCCTATTGCATTTTAAGTGCTCTTATTCTATCTGCCCTTTTAGAGGTGGCATCTCTGCCCCTTGGAAGTGCCCAACCTTAACCCTTCTTGATCCTTCACCTTTTCATTAAATTATTTGTTTCTTTTTGGCTCTCAATAATTTCCACACAATCACATTAGTCTAACAAGCCTTGCCTCCTGCTGCTATTTACGGCCACGATGTTTTGATTTCCGTGTCGCAGATGTTCTTTTTAATGGATATTTACAGTTGAAAGGAATGAGGATCCAGCTGTGCTGATGGGACAGAAATAGAGCCAAGTTATCACTCCTGCATCCAGGCATGAAATGAGCAACCAAACTTGCAAAGGAAAGATGGTTTTAGTGCAGGCAAGGCATCCTGTGCAGCACTGAGTTCAGTGGTTTATTGTCAGGACAAGGGCCTGATGTGCCCTCGTGTTTAGCACTCATCTCTAGGGCCCTCACTCAGTTTTTGGGAATATTAAAATAGCAAAACATGGGCACCGAGCTGCTAGGGAGTAACTACACACTTATAAGTAACTAAAACCTTATATCCCTCATTGAGATCAGAGTCAGGCTCCAGCCCTGTTCAGGTGGGTCCAGAGCCCTGTTCATCAACATGGCTGAAGGACACATCACAGAGACCATGTTAACCCATGCATTTATTTTCTGAGGTAGAGATGAGATGGGAAGCAGGGCTGTGACCGCTCCTGCATGGACCATGAGGCAGCTGCAGGCTAATTGCTGCTTCAGTGAGCCTTCTCAGGCTTGCACTCCTAGGTCTAAGTTTCCAGGTAGCAGTACAACCTCCTTGGCCATTTTTTTGCTGAGGGCTCAGCAGCAAAATGAAGCTCTAGGTTTTGAATGGCCTTGGGTAGATGCATACAGCAGAGGTGCAAGGCTCGTTGGATGCTCAGTGTGATGTTGTCTGGTTCCTGCAAGCCCTTAGGAGACCAACATGATCATTGACTGACCCAAGAGGAGCTGCCATACCACCCCTGCCAAAAGCTGCACACAGCATCGGGAAGTGATCTCAGCATCTTGGCCTTGGGGATCTTCCAGCAGCATTTGAAATTGACTCCTTCCAGCTGGCCTGTCAACAGCTAACAGTACTTAATTGTAGGATGAGCTTTTGTAGGGTCTGGCAGAGCAAACGTGACTCCTGACCTCTGTCCAGTGCTCTGAGGCCATTAAGGATTCATTAAGTGCTGCTTGCAAGCTGCACCCGATCCCTGTTGGCTGGTGTCTAAGGGAAAGCAGGGTGGGATGATGTATACTAGAGTCGGAAAGGTCACCAGATCTGATGCTTTTCAGCAGTGTGATGAGTTGTCTACGCCATTATTAACAGCAAAACATGGGACTGATGAGCACACTGGGACTGCTTGGGAGGCCAGGACAGCCTCAGCTACTTTTCTTCAGGGCTGAGACTTAAAAACACAAGTGGGGAGTTTTCAGGTACCACCGGCAAGTAGTGAGATCCTTTCCAATGCTTCTTATTATTCCATGCTCTGAAAGCAGTGCTGCTCATTTTGCAGAGCTGCTGCATGATGGAAAATTGCATGACAGGCTTGAGTCAAAGCAAATGCAACCAGTTTCTCTTCCAGGCTGGTACCCTGCCTCATGATGGCCAATGCCACAGGCTTAGGGAACAAGAGAAAGAAAGATTTCAAGAACAGAGTGATCCCTTCCTGGTTCACCCAGTTTCTGGCCAAAGTAATTTAGGGGCATCCTGAGTTGGAAATGAAACCAAAAATCTTCACCTTATTTGGCTTGTCCTGACCCTGGGGGCCACACACTTTTTTACTGTATTCTTTCCTCCCACTTCATTACCAGGCTTCTCCCACCTTGGTAGACTTCCCACCTGCATCCATCCTGCTGTCCGTCCCCTAGAAGTGACAGAAAACATCTCTATGCTGCTCAGGTCTTCAGGACCCAGCTGCATATGGCTACGTGATAGGGAGATGAGACATTGGTTTATCTGCTTTGACTTGCCTTCCTGGGCCAGGTCCCCATATGAGAAATGAGCAGCAAGACCTGCAGCAGGCAGCACTGATTTCGAGACGTGAGAAGGTTATTGCAGTAAAGAGTCACTCTGTATTTGTCTTATAATTTTTTATCCATGACTCCTCACAACTGGCCAGTGCATTTTCAGTCCTGGCAGAGCTACTCAGAGACCAATGCTGGACATCTTGCGGGCAAATGCCAGCCCTCGTCTTCGACTCGGGGAACACTGGAAGCCCCACACTAATTTTCTACCCAGGTCACCACCTTTTCAGAAGTGGCCTGCTTCCTCTTCAGAGAAGCTTAGGGAAAAGTCTTTTCTAAAAATTTCCAGGAGTCCTCTGAGATTGACTCACAAGAAAGTCTGGGAGAGAGAGCCAGGAAGAACAGAGGACACACAGTCTAGGGACAGCTCTTCTGGGCTAAGGCGGCCTGGTCAGTTGAAACAGAGCCAAAGAACCCATTCCCACATCTGTGGACTGTTATTTTCCTTCCACACTAGACTCTGTACATCTCCTTGTTGGACCATAAGGGTAAAGAAGCAGTTTCTGTCCAATCTCTAAGGCAGAAAAGGAGTAAAGAGCCCAAAGAGAAACCTCTTTGGGTGGTGTCTCCATCCAGACAAGGGCAGGAGAACTTGGCTTTCTGGCTTTTGATTTGGCCAGTGCAGCCCAACTGGTTGGTCTCACGCAGCAGCCAGCCAAGCCCCGTATGAACTCTGGACTGGATCTAGCACATCTTGCCTTTTGGCTGGGGACATTTCACAGGAGCTGCAGTGGAAAAGTGCCATGGGAGGACACTGTAGAAGATACCTGGCCAAGTCCCCAGCACACAACTTCTTATCCTCAACAACTCACAAGGACTATGCAGGCTAATCATAGATTCTTGCTGGCCTGGCCTAGGTTACTCCTGGGCATGCTGTCCTGGAGGGTATGAGCTTTTCCCAAACCACACTGTCCTACCACACAGCATCTTTCTCACCCTTCTTTTCTTTGTGTAGGCTCTGGTGACTTTTTAGAGATCACCTCCATGTCCTGTACTGCACCAAGTGGTGAGCTGATGCTCAACAAATTCTCAGACTCATGTAAAAATCTTCAACTAACTGTAGGAAAAGCAGGTTTCCTCCCCAAAGAGCTGTTGGCTAGTGATGTGCGAGCAAGTTCTCAAACAGCAGAGGGACCTGGGGAAAGAAAATGGTTGTGGGGATACCGCAGTGCTCAGTGTAGGCCTGGGGAGCTGGTTCGTCTGTGATTGATAGAATTAGGATGGCTTTTCACTTTGGGTCTGCACGCTGTGGCAGGAAATGATAGCAGTACCAGTGACCACAGAGTACAAGCCACCACTTTCTTTGTCTCACTCTCCCTCAGACACACTGTCCTGCACATCTCTTACCAGTGAAGGGACTGGATCGAATGCCAAAGACTACCAAGAAACAGCTAGAGAAATGATCCCATTCTGTTCCAGTGTACAGTTTTTGCAATGTAAAAGAAGATTGTTTTTTGCGTAAAATAAACATGCCTTTTCCCCCTCAGGAATGGGTTCCACTTTGAGTTAAGAGTATAAATAGAGAAAGAAATAACTCCATGTGGCAATAAAAACGGTTTGATATTAACTATGCTCCCTCTGGGGCTGCTGTGAAAATTCTCTCACCACCTTCATTACTGCTTTAAGAAAAAGTTGCACCAACTCAGTACTTTTCTTTTGGAAAACTATTTCTGGAATGTCTCTTGTTCCAACAGATTACGTAAAGCAACTCCAGCAGCTTTGTGGAGTCTTAAAGGCTTGGATGGAAAAGACCCATTAGATACGAAGGCCATCATCTGCCAGAGTGAACCTCTTGCCCACAACTACAGCTGCCACAGGCTTTTAGGACAGGCTCTGGTCTATCCACCTTTGCTTTCTGCTTCTGCTTGCCTCTACCCAACCCATTTCCTTCCCCACTGCTTTTGGGATTTAACTTCTTTTCACCCCCTTTCTTACCAGGAGCTTCTGACCCATCCCAGCCCACTCCCTGGGCATCCATGCTACGTCTGCAGGCAGCGTTGCCCTTCCTGCCTTGCCTTGCCTGCCCTGTCTCCCAGGCTGCAGTTTTATGCCATGGTGGGCCTGAGCTCATTGCTCAGCTACTGACTTATATTCTTTCTTTTTTTTTTTTTTTAATTTTTCTTTACAGTTCAGTATCTGGAAAAAATTGGAACTGAGAATGAAATAATGAGCTGACCAACCACGACGACAGTGGCAATTGCTGGACAAACTGTAAAGGCTGCTTTCGTTGTACATCGTATCTCTGCATTCGGTTACCTCGGCAGCAGAGTGTGTGTGCTGTTCAGGATAGACCCTCAGTCCCACTGGTCAAAAGGGATAAAGGAAAACGCAGGTATTTGTGAATTTTACTTATATTGGACATTTTCTGACGTCAAAAGGTCTTCAAGCAGGCTTTGATACAAGTGATTTGATATACGCCCTGCTGATCAAGCAAGAGAAAGAACAAACATTTTGGGTGATTTCTAAGCACCTACTCACCATCCTGTCTCCTTTCTCCCATGACAGTGAACTATTAGCAGGTGGCAAGGCAGATGTTAGGACAAGGCCCAGAAAGAAATAAGTTTCCTAATGGAATTTTCAGACTGGGACTGAGGGGGTGCACCTGCACAGGCTTCCGAAAATTCCAGTATGAGGACCTAAGCTCTCCATTCTTGCACCAAAAGTAAGGGAAATTTGGATGCTTTTGGACTAAACAGGTAATCCTGAAGTATGAAGTGCATCTATTCTGTGCAAGACAAAAACCCAAAACAAGAAGCAGCCAGGACAGCAGCTCCATCTGAGTGAAATTTTCCTGAATTAGAAAGAAATATGTGGCCATCGTTTTGGTACAATGATTTACCAAAATTTCCTGAAGGTAAGACCATGTAAATGGACCACAAATATCTTTAATCTTTAAAAAGCACTTGCCAAAACAGCTACAGCTTTTAATGCAGTCCAAATATAAGGTCTGTGATGTTAATGCCAGACTACTTCTTTCTGAAAAATGAATCCGTAAGATGCAGTGATTGTTGAGGCTCTTTTAGCATACATCAGAGGAAGAATGCATGAGGATCTCAAAAACCTTAATGAGGAAGTGTTCCTTTATAAGCTAAATGTAGGAAATCCTTGCAGAACCAGAAACAAAACAGATACCCTAAACGTTCAGTATAACTCAAGACCTGAAGGCAGAGGTTCCTTCAGCACTCAGCAAATCTTTGGAAATCTTCAACAAAACTCGGAATAAAACATTATACATGATATGCTATGATACAGTCATATGGAAAAAAAAGTCTAAAATATTTAGCTAATAACAAAAATAGCTTAATAGGAAACATTGAAACCTTGGTCATAGGAATAGCAGTTGCAAAGCGCTTCTATCACTGAGGCTCCTCCTCCGACTGCACCTCCCAGGATGCATCATGAACTCTCATGCTGAGGAGGTATGATCTGATGTATATGAAGTATGTTGTGTCTGGTGTGTCCAGTATAGGAGAGTACACTTCAACTTGCCTGACCGTAGGTGTCTGAAAAATGGAGCTCTCCATCAGATCCATGGGCTCAGGCATCTTCTGTAGTGATGGAGACCTTTGCCACGTGAGGCATGAGAGCCCTGGGTGAGGTGAGTCCCCCAGACTGCACTGTTTGTGTGACTGTGTCTCTTCTGACTGCCATGGCAGTGTGATATGTAGCATGCTGTGGACACATGTATTTTAGATGCTACAGTTAGGAAATCAGACTTGATCATCTTATCTAACTGTTTGTTCTGAGCAGGACTCTCTTCTGTCTTAGAGCTCAGTAAGACATATTTTTGTCATAGATCAGTCAAACTGCTGCAAAAACATTAGAATTTGTGGTTTTGTTTTCAAATAAAATCATAAACCCAATAATTTCAAATTTCCTTTTTCACAGAACTTGTTTCCTCAAAACCCCCACACTTTTTAGTGGAAGTAGGAGTTCAGCCATCTGGGGCAGAACTCATCTTGCCTAATGACCATGCTCTGCTCATCTCATAATACCTTGTTTTCGCATGTCCACTTAAAAGCCGCACTGTAGCCCTCCCAGGCGCTGCACATGTCCCAGGTCTCTTGGCTGTATCTGCACGTCTCCCTCCACAAACTTCTCTCCCAGCAGAGCATTGGCAGCTTCTCCCCTGGATCCTGCCTGCCTTTACACGATCTTCATCAGGAGCCAGAGGTGGGAACCAGGCATGTGCTGTCCACCACTCCTGCAATGCTGAGCATCCCTGCCGTCCCTTCAGTGTGGGAATCAGTTTGGATTGACTTCCCCCATCAGTTGTTAATTCTCATCAGACTGAACAAACCCAGAAACTCTGAATTCGTTTTCTCCCATCAGATCAAGTTGAAATTGCCCAGTGGATGCAATGTAAGTACTTAGGGAGGCCAAAAAATGGGCAAGCACAAAACAAACTGCGTGTTCATTTAGCACTCATTTCTGCTGGAAACCAGTCTAGTGTAGGTGTCCTTCCTGACAGCTGGACATGGTCCTGGGGCAAACAGTTTGGGTGCTGAGATATGGGGGGAGATGGCAACCATGCATAATACAGGCAACTTCCCACCTCATATTTCCCTCACGCTATAAGAATCGCGTCTGTGCAATGAATATGACGAGTAGTATATGAAATACAGTGGTTTAAATATTGTCTACTCAAGTGTAGCTTTTCCCTCTGGTGCATGTGAATTGTCACATACTTTAATCACATGAACATGTATTTCGATTTCTGCTAGCTAATTGCTTCTTAAGATTGTTATTCACAGAGAGTTTCTCTCCTTTGTTCTATTTTCAATGAAACCAAGACAATAAAATGTCAAGAAATACCAAAACAAAAGCAAACCTTCTGTAAATTGAAGCATTTAGGTGGCATAGTTGACAGAAAAAAGATGAGGAATGTGCCATTATAGATTTAGTGTTGCTGTGAAATCACCTTCATTTCAAGTTGTAGTTTCCGTACTGTTTTCTGTTTGTTTGATTAATATTTTACAAATTCTGACAGAAAATGCATCCTGTAAAGTACAAAAAATAACATCCATGGTAATAAACAGCCTACTGAGTCTTCTCTTCCATGCTTTTACTGCAACTGAATAAAATAGCACTGACTAAACATCAAGAGGCTTTTTTTGCCCAGAGAATTTATAGCTATATATGGAAGAGAGTTATTTCTAAATAACTGTCATTGGTTTTATTCATAAAGGCTTAGGCATAGAATGGAAAATAGATTTAAATGATCAGATATTTCCCCTGACTTGCTTTGAGTATCTGGAAACCTGGGAAAATGTCAACGTGTTATAAACAAAACCACGCTTCATTTATACTTCGTGTGCCTCATAAAACAAAAATATGGATAGCAACCAAAACAGCATCTGTATTTGTAATCTTACATCTAGCATAACTCCAAACTGCTTTTGGCCTGGTGGCATCAGCAATTTCATATTTCTGAGGCTATCTCTACAGGAACAGCCAGCAGCTCCTGGTTTTGAGCCATGAATTTTAGCTGTGTGTAAAGTTGCTGATTTGGATTGGGTATCTCTTTTGGTTTCCATAAGAAGGTCCACTCATGTGGCAGGAGCATATCATCTGGTTGGGGACCCTCTGAGGAGCGTTGCCAGTGAGGGATGGGATGGGGAGGAGGCTTCCTACCAGGAGCCCACATCCTTGGTGGGGAGCTGGGCTGGAGACCAAGGAGATCAGCTTGTCCTTCTCATGTCTGGTTGTCTCCCACGATTGGGATTGGTGTTGAATGGTCAAGGAGCACTTCAGCTAGGGATGCTGCTGCCAAAGCGGTAAGGGAGCAGCATGCCTCTGCATGAGCATTTGGATCTGGATGCTCCTGTGCCACTGACTGAACAGCAAGTGCTGGTGGAGGGGCTGGGCTTTCCCACCCCCATGGTAGGCACCGGAACAGTGGCATCAGCTGGAAACGCAGCTGCAGAGGGTATGAGCCCCTGATGCAAATTCTCATATCTTCCCTGACCAGGAATCACAGTGTTTATGCCAAATAGTAGTCTTAATTATGATTAGATTCAAACTGAACTCTGAAATCAGCCCTAGATTATATTTTACTATAATCTACTACAATACAATGCTTAATCATATCTAACCTCCATACTTGCCTAATCCTTCATATTATTTTAAATTTAATTCCAACCCAGAGGCAATTAACTCTTGAAACTTAACATCTAAGTCTTTGAGTTTAATCATCAGCATAGATTTAACCCTAAAATTTATCTAAACCTACAGACACAAACAAAAACTGAATTGTATATTTTAACCTTAAAAGCAACCCACTGCTGATTGTAGCTCAGTACTGATCTCATGTCAGATTAACTGTATCTGTAATCCCTAATCCTGATCTACAAATTTAGTCATAATGTCAACTGTAACTTAACCCTAACCTAAATAAAAGGAAAATGACAAAGGAGAAAGCCTGCTTTCCTGGTGGACGTTGCACATGGATAAGGGAAAGATGTGGAAAGCTTCAGCTTGGCTTTGGGGTGTAAAATGGATGTCCTTGCCCTCCATCCCATGCCAGGGAAGAGAGGTGGAGGTGAGCTCTCTCACAGGCATGTGAGACGGAGGCCAGTGCTGGGGTTGCAAGCAGAGATATCTCTAGTACACAAAATAAATCTGTTTTCGGAGCTTTTTATAGCTACTGCAGCT
>Ga0181612_117528_pt1 | contig 16149 bp, 9 predicted proteins | sample HoacroProtozoa21_FD_119630 | JGI IMG/M metagenome (GOLD analysis project Ga0181612, IMG submission 119630) | Hoatzin crop microbial communities from Cojedes, Venezuel. Combined Assembly of Gp0051906, Gp0051904, Gp0051908
AGGAGGGGAAGTGGAGAGGGAGGTGCTGATCTCTTCTCCCTGGGATCCGGTGATAGGACTCGTCAGAATGGTTCAAAGATGCGCCAGGGGAAGCTTAGACTGGACATTAGGAAGCATTTCTTCACCAAGAAGGTGGTCAAACCCTGAAACAGGCTTCCTAGAGAGATGGTCAATGCCCCAGGCCTGACAGTGTTTAAGAGGCACTTGGACAATGCCCTTAATAACATGCTATAACTTGTTCAGCCCTGAATTGGTCAGGCAGGTAGACTAGATGATCACTGCAGGTCCCTTCCAACTGAAATTGTCTAGTCTATTCTATTTCTGTACCTGTATCTAAACATGCCTGATATTTCAGGCATAACTTAATGAAAAAACATACATGTATTTCAGAAACTTCATATCTGCCTTAAGCATGCTCAACATCAAGCTCAAAACTCTGCAATATCAGCTTCTGAAAGTCTTTCTGCATCAATGCATTGTTAACTTTCCTTAGCCGTCTCTTTCAGCATCAGGGCTGTGCTTCTGACATCTATCACGCTTTAATGCCGCTACTCAGCAGAGAACTTTGTTAAGCCAGGGCACAGAGAGGTCTTCACCAAAAATTTACCATGCAGTCTTATTGAATGTATCTGCACAAAAAGCTGAAGAGTAAGAGGTAGCTGCAGGCAGGATCTGAAATGGGAGCAAGCCAAAATATAAAACACTGGATCAGCAAGTAGTTCAGTGACACCCTGGAAAAATGCCACAACCTCCAGCCATCAAACTGTCGAGTACATGGGACCCTCATTGAGATGAATGCGTCCCATCATATACCTCAGAGCTACTATTTCTAACCATGAAGCACAACCTGTCTGGATCTGCAGACAGCCTGGAATAATATATCAAGTCATGACCCTTTGGAAGCCTGTTCATCACTCCGACAGTAGGAACCTTTGGAGAACAAACACAACCATCAACACAACACTCCGGAATAAAGAGACAGCATTCCTTTTATTTTTATCTCCTGGTGTTTTACGAGGAGCGACATGTTATTTCAAGCAGAAATAAATGAGAAAGCCAGTCACTACCTACCCTTGCCAGTGGGTCAACATAGATTTTGGTGTAAAACAGCTGGTCATCATCATTATCCTGCAGATTCCATTGCTGCACAATACGATTTATATATGGAGCATAACCAATAAATCCTGCAATATCACATACACATCAGTTATTTCCATAAAAAGCACTACCCGGCCAATGCTGTTCACCAGGCAGGGACTTCATTCTGATTGTTTGGTACCAGCAAAGGAAAAGTACGAAATTCATACAGCCTGGCTCCAAACACAGTTCTCTTCCTGCGATCTGTACCAGTTCTGTTCTTAAAAGTTCATAATTAAGGGTTATTTTTATACTAATGCTATTTTAAGGGAAAAAATAGGAAACGGATCTGTTTAGGATGGTCCTGGGAACCCCAAGCATGAGATTAGACTACTACTGTTCCCAAGAAGCCCATCTGTGGAAAAAGTTTCATTTTCATCAATCACTTCTTGCTGGCAGAAAAGCCCGAATCTAATACTGCCAGAACTACACAGAGAATTCAGTCCAAAACCAATATACACTATGTTTAAGTCAAAACAAAAAAAACCAGGGCAGATAGGTGAGGTAAAGAAGGGAGTGAAAGGAAGAGAGACACTCCCAGATCTGCACACTGCCCAGCACTATGTACCTAGAAGAAGTGATATATTGTGCTCTGTAGCAGTTAAAACACCACCAGTATCAGTGTATGTATAAAGCAACCGCAAAATCACTACCAAACCTGGCATTTAAAGGAGCAGGGACTCCAGAATTAACATGCCATTGAGATCAACAGGAGCAACTCGCACTTCTCCTGCAATGAGCTCCCTAAGCCATGCTGACGGGCCAGGTAGAGCTACCAGAACATCTACACTGTACGCAGAGATCCCCCAAAACAAGGTAGCCAAGTCAGGAAATTCTGTGACCCAGCTAAAATGTACCTATAAATAGCCCATACTGCTTTGACTGGACTTGTACACTAGATTGTTTCTGAAGTAGATTCAGTTGGTGGCAACTAGGTCATCCCTGCAGAGCACTTCATTGCAAGGCACAGTTGCTCGCTAGGCTGTTACTTTCTTTACCTGCTTTTTACAAGTTATTGCCAACAAATACATGTAAGTTTGAATAAAAACTATTCTTGAGCACAGAAGAGGAGCTACTCAAGTGTGGAGAGAGAGGGGGATGAGGAGGACAGCAAATCCAGTCATCAGTTTTGTACTTGGGGAACTCAGGAACAGTTCCACATAAAAATACATACACAAGGTAAAAGAATTGGGTCATGTTCAAGTGGTTAATGTGTTCAAGAATCACACTTGCCTCCTGAGTTCAGGAATTGTTTTCCGCTCCGGACAACAGGATACTTGTCAGCTAGCCTTTTATCCGGCCAAATTAGTCCATCAGCTGCAAACACCACTTTATGATTAGTTTCCTGAAATTTCTTCAGCAGTTCTTCAGGCCCCCCCGCAAAGATAACATCATAGCTGAAAATAAAGATATCCATCAGGTTAGTTTAATTTTAATGCTTCTGTGTTCAAAACAAGAAGCCATTGGACTATTTAAAGTCACACAGACAGCCCAATTATTCTGAAAAATGACTCACTAAATCATGTTTTACCACCATATAAAAATCTTATACCCTTCTAGGAGAAAAACTTCAATCAATACTATTTATCCAATACAGTTTCCCCTTCCATCTACCTCTTTTTTTTTTCTGTAAACATTCCACATATTGGACACTCTTTTTCCTTCAGATTTTGTATATCTGAAATTGATTTTTGTATTTCATGTATTTTGAGTAAAAACGTATTTTCCACTTTAGAAAACTGTTCATGTGTTTAAGAACAACCAAAACAAAAAAATCAAAAACTTCATAGAAGAAACAGAGTAGGACTGCAAGATGATCTAGGTGACTCTCACTGGGAAGCTCTAGATGATCTTATTCCAAAACACAAAGGCACTGACTTTCTTCTGAAAAGTCTTATCAAGAATGTACTTAGCTATTTCTCAGCAAAGTCCAGTTGCCCGTAAACTTAAACTGTGTTGCATCCTGACAATATATAGATCTCCACTTCAACCTCTAATGTGTTGAAGACTTCAGAAGACTCTAAACTTCACAGTATCTATTCAAGAAAAACTTCACCTGCCTTTATGTGTCCATCAGATTTGACTCCCAGCTCCCACTGAGGACAAAGACCTAAAGGTGGAGTGCTTATCTCTAAAAACAGCAGTTACCACAGCTGAAGGTCAGCTCTACTCCAAAACAGAAAGAAACATGCATGGGTTTGGCAAAGGTCATGTAAGAATGTATTATCACAAGCCTAGTGGTTTCTTGTTGTTGAGCCATATCTAAATCAATGCCTGTGAAAAAAGCCAACCCCAATCTTCAAAATTTGCATAAATGATTAAATTACTCAGAGTATAAGGTTCCTTTGTTTGTTCTTGAGATCTACATATAAAAGCATTAATGTTCAAACCACTGCAAGGTCCATTTTACACAGCATGAAACCAGTATTACTGGAATCATGTCATAGATTCATCTCTGGCTGAAGCAGCAGAATATTTGGATTTAACAGCAGCATCTCAGCCTCACAGCTTCCTTATCTGCATGTAGGTATATTCTTACTCTACACATCTACTGTAGTAATTGAAAATCATCATCCTTGATGCAGAGCAAAGCAATGGTACAGCTACGAAAAATCCAAGGGTCTAACCTTGGCCTAGACTTTGGTCTTGTCAGATCTTTTAGCTGGGCTAAGAACAATAACAGAACCCCCACCTTCAGGACACAACTTTTTGCATTGCAATATACTACTCAGCAGTAGTGCCAAGAGATCGACCATTACTGACTTCTGGTAATTCGTTATTAGAGTTCTGAAATTATTTAAAATCTCCTTCTTCAAAGTGGATTTCATGCAATTGGCCTAAGAGAACCGAACAACAGCTGGCTTACAAATGAGAAAGAGAAGATTTCCACCACAGAGCAAAGTATGAACCCTGCAGAGGAAGTATGTTATGCAGTCTATATAAAGTAAGTGGGTTTCTGAAAACTCTCACTGTTTTGTTTTTCTGTAACTTTGGCAGAAGAATGTATGAAAAAAAAAATATTGTATATTTTGGAGCTTCCCCAGTTTTGCAAAAACTGCCTGTTTCTGCCCAAGTACACACAAACGTACTGCCCTCCCTTTTCCATTCAATTGGCGTAGCCTGATTCAAAGCCAGAATGAGCCTGAAGACAAGCAAGAAACAGGAGACAAGTTGAAGACAACAGACAAAAACAGAGGTTTGTCTGAGGCTCTAACTTAATAGCTTATGACAGTCTGTGCTTCTCCTCTTTGATCAGGACAGTGCTGCTGCTGCAATGACTTACAGCTGAAGGCAGGAACAAAACACCCCTGAAACATTGCTTCCGAGGACCGTCATTCAGGAAAAGAAAGCCAAAATTGAGCAATGTGCTGGGCTAGCCATAGGCTCTGCTTGCAAAAGGGATATGCTACTTAATACAGCACAGTTTATAATACAAAGCACAGCACAAAGCTCAGTTCAGAGCTGCTAAACTGCATTAGCAATTGTTGTAAACTTTAAACACTGATGGATATTACGCAAGAGTACAAATCTAGTACAGACCTGCATTTTCCACTATTTGTCATGGCCCTCTGTTTTGTCAAGAGGCGACTTACTGCCACCACACCTCCTCCTGGGCTGGACCTCCACCAGCCTTCCGCCCCTCACTGCCAGTCTCCCTTTCAGCTGTTTTATGAGCCTCCTGCTTTTCTCTCCAGGTAACAGGAAAACTTCCAGAGTGAAACTAAAACCTGTAAATCCATCATTTGCCATGCTTACCTGCTATGTCAGATGATGTTCAGTCTACCCAGCACTCAATTTGTACTGTAAGGGAGGATTCACCTGAAGTCCACACCACTAAGACCATCATAAAACAGGTCCCAGGACTATCCTTGACAGTTTATACTGTTATTACGGGTGATGCACATGACTGACTTTGAACAGGGCTTCAAAATTTGACAGGGGAGAAAAAAGTGTGGGTATATCCAGGAAAAAGCAGGCTGCCTTGGCAAGCTGGAAAGGCTCAGATACTCTTTTATTTATTCTTCATAAATCCTCTGATTAAGTAGAAAGCAAGGGTGGGGAGGGGGACACACACAAGAAAGTTTCCACAACTGCAATCCCATTTCCTGGAGCTCCCAGATGGCAGATGCTCGGGGCTGGAATTCACCCAGCCCTCCTCCTCTTCTGCAGCAGCAAAGCACCCTGGCCACACTCCCAGCAACACAGGGCAACAGCGACGGCGGCTCAGGCCCTCTAGAACTGAACATGCAACTTTTGCTTCCACGACATTTATAACAGGGACTTGGAGCTGCAGGTTAAGAGCTCAAAATACAAACTAGAGAGGGCTTACTAGTAACCAGCAATTCAGATCCCATATTTCATCTTCTTTAACCGGACTGATCTGCCACACAGCCATTTCGTCATTTACACTGTATCCCCACAGGCATCACACATTAACCATTTTAGAAAATTTAATTACTTTCTCACAAATGTTTAAAAAAACAAAAACCTGAGAGGCTTCAAAAGTCTTCCACAATACAAATGGATGGCTGTGGGAATTCTGGATGAACAGTCACAACATCAACCATTTTATCCAGTCTACACTGGCCATTAGCCAGTTCAGTCTGAAATAGTCCAAAGTAAACCAGAGGTTAGCTTTCGCAGAAAAAGGCCTCATTTAAATTGAGTTCTATCTGCAGGCAAAGCGTTTTGCTATCTGCACCTAGACACAAGCTGTCCACAGAAGTTCAAACTATTTCCAGAATTGTGAGCCATATAAAAAACTCCTCAAAAAAAAAGGCAAGAAGCCAAGTTTAAGTAAACAGTTCACTAGAAATAATTTACCTAGTTACAGTAAGTAAACCAGACATTTTCTCCCCCCATTAATATTCCAAATGCTTCACAATTAATATAATGAAAAACACTTGAAAAAGAAAGGAAGTTCACTACATTTGTCTTTACTGCTACATTGCTCAATATTTAAATTGCAAAAACAGGATTCGTGGATACGAAAAAGCTCATTAGAATTAAAATATAATGCTAGAATCAGGAAACTATTTTTTTCTCCTATTTGGAATCAGTTCCACTAGCTTTAAATCAGTATGTACTTGGGATTATGGACCTCAAGAACTTGGGAGGTCTTACATCCTGTAATTTTTCATGGTAAGAAAGATTATGGCATCTGCACTTCAACACACATGGTCCTCTGTACTCTCTCATCCATGCCACCAAACAGCCTGCCCCTCGAAAGAATAAATTATGTTGGAAAAGAATTAGAGCTATACCCAAATGTGATAACAAATTTGCATATTTTACCACATAGGGAGAAAACAGTGATGAATCAGGACAATAAATTCAAAACCAAAGAAATTCAATGTAAGTAGCAAACATCTGAGAAACACTTGATTCGTCTGGCCATTTAGTAAAGAACATAATAATCTCCCAAATTAATCTTAGAAAGTTTCAGTTATTGCATGATCAGTAGGACAACATTACGAACAAACATGTATTATTTACTTTTAGAGAGATACTTTTTCCACTTACAAATGCAAAACTGATCAAGTCAACAAAAGAAAAAAATTCAAAAACTGAACGTGTACCCCCAAACTCTATGTTACTTTTACTGGCAACTAAATGTACAAAGAAAATATCTGATGTAATAAATTTTCCTTATAAAGCTTGTTCATAAATTGCTTAAGACAATTTAGACATTGGCTTTCTAGCTCCATCTTCTATTTATCACAAGAGGTAAAACTAAAAACGAAAACTGGGCAGCTACCAGTTTTATAGGCTACTCCAACTTCCCTAAACTCTTAACTCATGCAAAACAACAGATGAACTTTCCAGTAAATACCACTGTCAGATCACTTCATCTCTTGTGACGATATCTGCTGTACAAATCCTGCCAAACCTTTAACTTGCAAAAGGGTCCCTAAAATTCTTCAGCTGTCAAATTTTAAAAAATTAATAAATTTTAAAAGCAGGTTAAAAGCTGAAAGAAAAATCTGGAGCAGACATTCCAGCATGACTTGGTAACAGCAGTGCGAACCCATGCACAAACCTCTCCAAGCTTGCACTCAGCTACGTCCCAAGGCTGCCTGCCTCCTATGGGAGCTTCACGTCCCTCATTCGAGACTTCGTCTCGTACCTTCCTTGCAGTGATTCTTTTAAAGCTGTGATCCTACCCTGATTAACACTAGCACGGAACAGCTTGGCAGCTGCTGTGAACTGGATTCTTAGCTCTTCTGATCATGCTCTTGTTACGGGGGCAAAAGAAGAGGAGGAGAAAAAAAAAAAAGCAGAGGAAGCAATAGAAAACATGGGATTTGAACATGTTAGGTTTCTCCCTGTCACAGATAACAGGGAGCTCAATCTGGCCTCCAGTGAGAATGTTCAATCATAGCTGTGCTATGAGATATAATCTGGCATGAGCAGCAGCACCATCTCTCCATGCTTCCATCACACAGACGACACAGGCACCAGGGGTATATCTGGCACCGAGCCTCTTGTTTTGGTTCTCCAGCACGTAAAAGTTCTCCTGTTAAGTGCTTTCCTCAGGGGCCCATTTTCCGGCTTCCTCCATATCACCGTTACTTCATGGAACAAGATCACGCTCTGGTCCTTGCTGGTCAGTTTATTTCTGGAGCTGCTTTTGCTCCCCCTTCATTCCACACTCCCAGCCCGCAGCCACGTCCTGCCCTCACCGCAGCAGAACAGGGAGAGGACAAACGCTTGCCTTAAAGTCTGTCAGCTCCCAAGGCAGCAGAACTATGAACTACTCTTACATCTGTAAATCCATTTAAAAAGTAACAATTGCTCCAAGAGCAATCTACTATCTTTATGAATGGAGAAAAATGGAAGCAAACTCTCTCAAATAAATAGCAAGAGGGAAAAGCAGCATGCAACTTTCAGCATGTCACAGCAGCTACTGTTGCATGCCTACTCAGACTAAAATGTAAAGGTAACAAGCCGGGTTTGCTCACCATTCAACAAACATTACAACCAAGTCCTCTTGATCGGCATAGCTTTCTATGCCTTCTTTCAGCAGTCGAACTTTCTGCCCTCCGCCAATAGAGTTAGGCAGCTCACCACCTTTCCACTCTTCACCTTTTCCAAGTACCTGGAATAAGGAAAAAGCACATCTGCTAGCACCCAAAAACGAGAGGCTTTTTAAAGCCGACCCTTATTGAAAACAGATGTTAAAGCAGAAGCAACACATTAAAGCATAGCAAGCCAGCATTTCCAGCATCGTAAGTTTTCCATGTCTGAAGCAGCGTTCAGCACAATGACATCACTGCAGAAACATGAAAGAGACATTTCTTAACCAAATAAGAATTGAGCAATTGCCTGCTACCACCATTTATTCAAATGTGTCTCCTTCAGGGAAAAAAAAAAAAAAAAAGAGCCAATAATTGTTTTAAAATGTATATCAGAAAAACATTCTGAATGAGACCTTTAAAGGTCAATATAATCACTTTAGGAAGAGGAAGCGTTAAGAGACCTTAGTGGATCAGGGTATTACTAACACAAATCGCAAGCTCCAGTCTTTCTGAAATCCCTCCAGACCTCTTTCGTACAAGGAAAGGGCAGGTTCCCCAATATACAGCTGGCTGCTAAAATCAGCTAAACAAAATTCCTCCCAGTCAAACACTATAGCAAATTGCATCTCAAAACCAGAAAAAAAAACCTTAATCTTTTTGTGGGTTTTGAGCATAATATTTTGGAACTTCTAAAATCTGGAAGAACTACATTGCACGATGTTTTCGACAAATCTACAAAGCCAACAGATGTAGTCAGAGCCCAGGCTTCTCGGCTGCTTTAGTACAGCATTATCATATTAGGAAAGGTTCTCTTGGTCTTCCAAGTTCAGTGGCAGAAGTCAAACTTCAGAAACACAAATAATTTCCTATTCAGTGTAGACACTGTGGTAAGCAGGAAAAAATTTATAACGCCATCTAAATTCCTGGATTTTCTCTTGCAGAACCAATTTGTGGGGAGAGTTTCGAAGAAGGTTAGTGCCTTGCCTTTTTCCCCAAGGTCACGTGGAGGCCAACCTCAGTACGTGACATATGGAGATGTGGAGCAACACAGAAAAGGCTGGCAAGAATGAGAAAAATGTTTTGTCCTCTCAGAATTACAGGTTCTTGGGGAAACAGTGAAACTTTCAGTTGTGACCCTCCCTCCTCTCCCGCAGCAGGGATCCAGCCTTGTTTAAGGAGGAAGGAGATATCCAAAGCCCTCTGAGTGCCGTGCAGCTTCCAGAAGTATTCATGCAAACAAAATCAGTGGCACTAAAAAGCAAGGTTATATGATAAATCATGACAGAACCCGGAAGTGACTGAGGACGCTGAACGCAATAGCTTCTAACCTGTAAAACAGCTCCTAAGGCAGCGGAAGCAGCATCCTCCCGTGGTCGTTCAGAGGAGGACCAGCAGGTAAGCAATAGGGACAGCAGCAGGGCCATGTGCAAACGCCCGACCTGCCCCCGAGCTCCGTAACTGGTTTACTTTGCCCCAGCATGCGAGGAAGCTAATATGCAGCTTCAGTTACTATTGCACTGTTTCTGTCTTAAAGGCTGTATAGTATGAATATTTGGTATGAAAACATACAATACCTTTACTGTATAGTTGAAGTGCTTTGCAGTTTGCATGAAACGGTGAAAGCCATCAGTTTCTTTAGTTGCTACAGTAAAAACTAGTAGTTTATCTGAGGGAGAAAAACAAGGAATATGTTTTCAGGCCACAGTTTATAACAAAAAAATGCACTGAACATCACTTGGTCAAGGGGCTTTATGACTTGCCTGCATCTCATTCAAAGAGAGGAGGCAAATACACTGTCATATTACAGGCGTGAGACATTGTCAAACAAGAACTGCTATGGACAAGGGTGCTGTATTTAAAATTATCCTCAGGAAGAGGAAGCAAAGAAATCTATCTGCTCTGTAAACAACCAGCTCAAGACATTGAAAACAAAGCTAGTATGACTACTGGGCAGGAAGGAATCTTCAAAACAAAAATAACTTCTTACTTTCCAGTCTGAGCTAATCCTGTGACCTCTTATCACAGGACTGAATGGTACCAGAGAACTTCACCCAACCTCAGCAACTCCCCTGAAAGCAACTGGTTCATAGTCTTCATGAAAACAGGGGGGAAGAAAAAAAAAAAAAAAAAAAAATCAACCACAGAAACCAGTCCCTCAATAGGCAGTGTTTCGTGCTTTTAAGCACTTGAGCAGAGGCAAAAGGGTAAGGTTAGGGCTTTTTATTCAGAGCCTCTGTAAATTATAGCAGTGCTAATTTTGCCCTCTTACTGCATGCAGGCAAATGACCATGCAACCAATTTCCTTTTCATATCCCAGGGCTTTTGACATAGTTCACATGAGGTCATGAATTCCCACTAAACAGCCTCCCAGTTAAACTACTGAACAACATTCAGCACCCTATGCAATACGCTGCCTAATCCAGGTACATAATTCAAAGCTATGAGAAAGACAGTACTCCTACCCACATCGAGTATTTAATCAGACCAGCCTGGATCCCAGAGCACACTGCAGTTCCCCAATTTAGTCTGACTTCAAGCAACAGCTGCCCTCTAAACAGAGCCCATGAGATCAATCCTTACAAGTAAGTAAAATTAATCGCCTCTAATGAGTCTTCCAGGCACAGTGCCTGTTGTTGCTTCACTTTTGTAAAAAACATCCTCTGGGTTTATCTTCACCAGCACAGTAACACGTGCTAGAAGCGGCTGCTGTGGAAAACATTCCTATTAACCCTTCAGCCTCGTCCACCATCACAGACTTAGCAGCCCTCAGACACCAGAGGTGTCATCCTGAGCATATTCAAATCAATCATCGCTTGCCACTTTGTTTTATTTGACACCAGCAAATTTTATTTTCTTTAACACACAAGACGATGATCCACTTCCCACTTTGTAGAAGAAATGCACCTTGCAAGTTACTCTTGTGATGCTCTGCAGCTGAGTATCAGGGTACTCCAAGTGTACCTCTGCTCAGCCAAACAAAAATACCTGTAGGAGCACAGACAGTTTGCAAAGCAATATAAAAAACACATGTTCTAATGAAATTCAAGTCTGTCTAAAATGACCACAGCAGGCAAACTACGGAGACTAGTCTCAGGAGCCACTAAATGTTTTTTCCACTGAAATAAGGATTAGATTCAGCACCAGCCAACAGGTCGCTTCCAAGAACGCTCCTACCAAGTCAGACCATGGCCTGGCTAGTCCATCCTCAGCAGCAGCGTACATGAGGAACAGCAAGGATAAGACAAGCATATATGATGTTTTCTCTGCTTTTTCTACCAGTCTCAGTTTACGGGTTTTCCTGACCTGTTATGGGGTTTCCATATATTCCAAAACACTTGGTCCACTTCGTGACGTTGCTCATACCTGGTCACTCCTTGAACTAACATAACCTTTAAGCAGTGACAGCACCACGTACCCAGGACCTACTCCACAAAAACCAATCTTCTGTGCCTTGAGCAGGGTCTACAGTTTTTATCTGACACAGTGCAAGTTCTTCAGCTACAGAAATTTCTACCCACCCTCCCCACCGTGCACAATTGTATGGATTTCTCTCACATTCTGACACAGCTTCCTTTTTTTTTGGCTCCTTTTGCTCAACAGCCCCTATGAAGATTTTAACCTCTGGCTCTACTGAATCAGACTGACACTCCTGTAATACAATACACAGCAAAGAAGAAACTGGAAATACTCCAAATGCTTGAATCAACTCCACTTGAACACCCAAAAATTTGGGGAAGACAGTTTTAGAAGATTAATTGGTCCATCTTTCTCCTCACTTAACTGCTAGCAGTCTTCTGTAGGCAAGAATCAGAAGAAAATCCCATCAGTACCTCTCAGAAGGGCAAGAGAACCTTTGCAGAGGATTCCAGTGCAATGCGTTCACAGAGGCACTGACTCACCAACAGACATAAACACAGCAATAATGGTACAATACCTTAAAAATAATTTATTCTAAAGGTCATGCAACCTAAAGTAATTCTACAGGAGTCACCTCTGAAAGAATAATGAACATGATATCTTAGACTATGACTAAAACAGAACTGAAGAGACAGAGGGTATAATTTTTCTCTATGGAACAGCTTAAGTTATGATTAATTTCTTGTTCAAGCACTGCATTTTCAAATTAGAGGGAACTGGAAAAATCTGATCATACCAGACTGCATCGCCAAGCCAAGTGAATCCATTATTGACAGTTTCCTAGGTGACCAGTCAAGCACTGACTATAATGGTGGAATGTGGTTTGGGGTAGACATACTTCACACCTACCCCTTCCTGAGGAATGCTAATAGCAAGGATTTCAAAACTATGTACTTGACAACATGATGTAAATGACAAAGTGTCAGCTGCATCAGATTCCTCCCATAGTCACCAAGTCAAAGAAAGTCTTAAATCAATGTACAAGTACAGTTTGGCAAGCCAAAAATAATCTACTGTTCTTTATGGGATATTGTTACTCTTCTTTAATGGAACCCACAGTAATTCCACCTACATATTGCTCATGTATTTCAAGATTCACTGTAGAGCCTGGTATGTTATTTGAGTTTTGTGGAATAGGAGGAAAGAGAATGATGTGCCAGATCATAAGGGATGATTACATCCTGAGCGACATAAAATGGAGAAAGCCGAGCAGACAGACAATGCAGTTTACAATGACATGAAACTGCAAGAGAACCCATATTGCACTCACAGCCAATGAAGCAATCTAAGTAGGCTGCCTCAGTCAGGTTTACAAACAGTCACAGAACAAACAGGAAGCTATTTTTATAAAGGTTTTATTCGCATTGGAAAAGTTCTCTTTTTAGCATACTTTCCAACAGTCAATTTTTTACAATTACAGATTAAGAGGTTTAAAAGGCTTTACTTCCATGTCTCTGTTGCACCACAGAATTTTAGGTGCATGTGGTACTTAAATAATTTTAAAGTGCAGCAGAAGTGTAATTCTAGCATTTAGAGTCCATTTTGAATTAGAGTTTCTTTATAGATTATTTAGTCTTTGTTGATTTGGGGGGGGGGGGCATTTCTTTGGGGTTTTTTTGTCAGGGTTTGTTTTTTGTTTTTTTTAAAGTAATCTCTGTGTGACCACAGAGCAGAGAAACACACTTTTATTTTGTCTGTAGTGTGCATGAAAAGACAATGCAAAGTCCATTAAATGACAGTTACCTTGGCACATTACAGAGGGCATTATTAACCAAATGAGGAAAGCAGCACCACTCTCTTCTAGCTAGTAAGACATTACAAAAATATTAATGTAATTTCTTTAGGTTCCTGTGACTTTGTTTAGATGGAAGCAACAACTTGCACCAGGTTTACTGGCAGAGTTCCACTAAGCGTAGCACGGAAGATACTTGTTTCTTCTGGTGGGAGTGAGTGAAGAGAATGCCTCTGACCACCAAATACTTCCGCTAATTTCTTTTTAACCTTTTAACTTCATTCACGTTGAAAAAAAATCTACGCCTTGTTTGCTACATTTAGGTACAACAACCCCTTAGAACACCTGTCCCATTTGTGTCTAGTAACACAAATCCAAAGTGACTTTCATGAACTCGCAAGAGTGTAAACATGCAAACACAACACAGATCCCAGGGGAGTAAGTTTATCCAAGAGCTGTTTCCACTTCAGGATGTGCTCAGCTACATCTATTTTGGCTGCCGGCACCCACACGTCCCTGCTGTGCGGTGCAGGTCTGGTCCCACAAAGAGCCGGGCCGGTGCAGAGGTTCAGCGCAGCACCAGAGCCCTTTCAGCAGGCTGAGCCGCACGCCAGTGTCACACTGAGCAGTGGAGTGACCGGCCCAGAGTCCCCAGCAGTATTGCTGTGCTGGCTCCAGGGCTCCACCTGTGCAGCAAAGACCAAGGTGTAGCCACGGAAAACTGTCTGTAATTACTCAGACCCCACGTTACCACTGTGGCCCGGTACTCCCCAGCAAGCAACCCGCAAAACTCTCAGTCTTCACCAAATCCCCACGATGAATTCTAGCTGCAGCAACACTGACCCTGCTTCACCATCCACTTTGGCACAAACCCCTGCCCTGCCCTCCACCCAGGTGTCTACCCTAAGGAGCTCTGCTGTATGGTCTTACATACAGACGTGAAGACTCACTAGACTTGAGCTACCGAGTTTAATTCTGACTATCCCCCTCACACAAGGGGATGAATACACACTCTCAGTAATATTTTCCACGAAACCAAGCCCGCAGCAGGTGGTCACAGCCCTCCACGCTAGCAGGCCACTGGGACGCCGCAGAGCGTACGGGCTGCCCGGCAGGGCTGGGCACGCAGCCTGCCAGAGCCATATTAGCAGTCACCACCGGGGATTACCAAGCTCGGCGTCTATTTCCACAAGTAAAGTCAGTTTGTGTAAAAAGGCAATGTAAACTCTATACTGCAGTTCAGCACGAAGGCATGAAATAAAGCCTCTGAAGAGCTTCATGCCAGGTGTAAGGGTGCTGAAGTTACCAGAGTGCAATTATTCCAGACAGCTTTCCGATAGTTACATTCACAGAACAGCTGTTCCATTTTGAAAACAAGCCTGAGAGGTCATGCGTTTGGCCAAGAAAAGTATATCCAGTGACAAACAGACTTCATTTTTACATGCAAATCAGGAAACCCTTTAGCAGTCCAGTTGTGAAAGACAACACTGCGTATAGAGAACATGCAACATACTAGGAAATCCAGTGCAGGTTTATCAAAACATCTCACTCCTTTACTCAGTTGTATGTGCTGCTGCCATCAGGGATCTGACTGCATCATAAATATTTATCTCCAGAAGCGAGAACTACAAACCAGAACCTTTGTCTTCAGCGAATTGCCTGGCAGGTCTCAGCCAGGAACTGCCACGGCAGGAGTGCGTTAAGTAGCAGCGACCTCTCTCCTTGTATCTTGGCACAGAAGTATGCAAAGAACTGCAGTCATTCCTCGCACATCCACATGATTCGTATTTATCTTGAATGAGCACTGACAGAGATTTCTACCAGGGGTTGCAGGCTCTAGTACAGTAGCTTCAGAGCAGCCAGATCAGAGGATATTGCTCACAGTCACACAGGAGCTGACACTTAGTCCTTGGATCCAAGTACCGTGGACTTCTCTGGAGTAGGAGCGAGCTGGAAGATCAAAGGACATCTGTGCATGGCACCACATTATGCCATTAAAATCTATCTCAGTCTTTAAAACTAGTGGCTTACAACAGTAAACAAATAATGTTTGATTCCTGGAATATAGTTTTATCCATGTTCTTGCATCTACATAAAACACAGTCTACGTTCCTATCTGCAGATTATGTTCCACCCAAAACTGCTGAGAGTAACTACTGTGCGCCAACCTCTCCATTACATCAGAGATGTACAATTGCAAAATAATTCACCAAAGGTTTCCACCAAGCAAATAAACAAGTTGCTATAGATCATGGAAGAAGCTTGGGAACTGAAAGTATACTAGGAATACATTCATGGATTAAAAAAGAAACTGAAATTTATAAAAAGTCACATACACATTGTGAAAGACAGGTCAGGTAGTAACCTAAGCATAGATCTGCACGATGTTAATCTAAGGCACAGGGTAGGCAGATACCTGGAAAAGAAGATGGATGAGGCGGACACCTGGAAGAGGCACATGGATCCATCCGGGCCCATTAATTAAGCTATGTACTTGTGCCTATTATTGTCTCCCGCATCTCTGGAGATGTGGGAGATCAACAGGGTACGGTTTCCCACAAAAACAAAACAATCCACACACAGACTGGGTTCAGCTTGCCTTTACACCACATAGGAGCATGCTTCTCCATCACTGGAGAGATGCACTAAAGCACAACACAACTGAAAAAGTGTTTTCAGCCTGGATTTCTCCCATCACACTTCAAAAGCACACTAATAAGCAATGTTCAAAAGTAAGCTGAACTGAGAAATAGCTGTCAGAGTGACAGTAAACTGCACCAACTAACTGCAGACTTCTGATTGCATTTCCACTATTATTTATTTTTTCCACAGATTAACTGGTTA
>Ga0181612_165709_pt1 | contig 16148 bp, 13 predicted proteins | sample HoacroProtozoa21_FD_119630 | JGI IMG/M metagenome (GOLD analysis project Ga0181612, IMG submission 119630) | Hoatzin crop microbial communities from Cojedes, Venezuel. Combined Assembly of Gp0051906, Gp0051904, Gp0051908
AGTTCCTGTGCAGCCTGCTCTGGGTGACCCTGCTTCGGCAGGGGGGTGGACTGGGTGACCCACAGAGGTCCCTTCCCACCCCAACCCATCTGTGACTCTGCAAGCACTGCTTGACATGACAGTTTCAAGAGTGCAACTGATAAACTACTTTGTTTGCACTGTTTTTTAGCTTTTAGCATGCCACTTAACAGCAATAAGTAGTCTATAAAGTTTAAGTGTAAAAAGATCCTTGTCATCTACCTACACAGTGCCAGCCTGCGTTGCTGGAATCTGTGTTAGTTCTTCCTCATCTGGCCTATGGCAGTACCACAGGGCAGTAAAGAGCGAGCTGCTGAAGCTAAACCTGTTCCTTTCTCAGGCCACCCACTCCTGCACAGCGTGCAGCGTCTCCACACAATCTTGTTTGCCATAATGCTGAAGGCCTGATGGATGGTCCTCTGCCCATCCATACTGACTATCAATGCCTTTCAAAAACCAATTCAGACACAAACGAGGGAGCCCATTATTCTTCACATTCACCTAGCACATCTTCAGCAGGAAGGTGTGAGATGTCTCAGGGTTAAAGCCAGTCTCATTTTAGCTTTGCAACAGATTCTTCTTTCATCTGTGACTCTGGTCAAAGCTTATTAACACTTACAAATCCCCAAGAATGAGCCTCCATGCTCTCTTGCCCTTTAATTATATCTGACATTCCCTCTCGCATCCAAACCCTCCCACGTACTTAAGCAAATACTCTGACACCTAAGCTCAGCCTTCTGCAGCATTGCAGAGACATCCTGCATCCATGCTGAGGGCAGCCTGCCTCTCTGCTGCAGCCAAAATCTGCTGGGCAGGGAAGAAGCCAGATGTCACGTTCCTGGTCACACCTCTCTAATGTTAGGACTAAGCTGAGAACAGCTCTCATTTACTCCCCTGCCACAAAACTATTGCACCAGTGGCAGATAAACTACAGCCTTGCTGTTGCCATCATGCCCTCTACCCACCCTGAAGACAATTCCTGCGAAAGCTGCCTTTGCCAACCTCGCACAGCTCTGCTGGCGCTTCTGAGACAGACAACCTTCCTGCGAAGCATCTGCAGCTCCTTTCTACACACCACACCCTCGTGAACAACATACCCTGACTGAACTGGATGGGTAAGAACAGAAGAGAAGTAGTAATCCCTGGGTGAGGCCCTTGCAGGTAAAAAAACAGTAAAAAAACAAGGTCTCTGGCCAACTTCCTGGTGTGACGCACTTTGAAGCTGCACAAAGAGAGAGAGAAAGGGCTATTTTTCCTTCGTGTAAATGAGAAGAAATATTGCATTTGTGGAAGAACTGCTAGAGAGGATATAGTGCTCAAGTCCCTAGAGGAAAGTCACCAAGCAGAGCTAGCGAGACCCTCTGGTTTTCCCTTGGAGACTGACAGCAGTTCCTGATGAAGCACCGAAATAGCGTGTGACCAGTTCTTGTCACTGCTTTGCAGCCTAGTCCATAAGCCTGCCAGTTTACAGAGGCTTTTCTTTACCTGTTCAACAGAAAAGCCAAAGCCAACCACTAAATGGTTTGGTATCTTGCAGGGCTGCTCAATGTCCATTTGTCAGGTCCTAAGAGTACAAAGCACCAGTGAAGAAACAGGCATCAGAAAACTACTTCCTAAGGCACCGAAACGGAGATGGAGAGCAGTAGATACCACCGAAAGGTGATTTCGCACCGGGGGCAGCAGGGGTGGAAGGTGCAGATGACAGTGCTGAGCCAGACAGGGCACAGGACATAGCACAGTGCCTCCCCTCACAGCAGGGCTGCAAGCTGTGCTGGCAGGGTATGGCCCACCACAGCACCCTGTTAGCAGCACCACGGGATTGTCAAAATGCCACTTCAAGCCAAGGGGCTCTTTCGGTAACGGTTGGTTTCCACCAGGGCCTGACACAGCTGCGGGAAGGTGGTATCCAGAGGCAGTATGATCTGCCCTGCACCTCTGTTCAACGGGAGGTGTTTGGTTATCCGCCTCCTTCACCAACGTAGTTATGAGACCTGACATCTCCTGTCCTGCCTTTCACATAGGCTGCAACAGGTAATACACCAAATTAAAAACAGGTGGACTTCTGCCGAGGTTGTTTTGGTTTATAAGCATTTAAAAATATTCCAAGTGACTGGCAGTCCAAAACGAGTACATTTGATTTTTTTTACAGTTAGAGATCATGGTTAATTGTCTATATTAAACTAATGGATTCAAAGAATGTAAAGAAAGTGAACCAACCATGTCCATTGGTTACAGCCACACGAGCCTGCAGCAGGCTTCATTCTGGATCTGCTTTCTTCTAGCAAAGATGCTGCCTTTAACCCAAAGGCGAAAACATTATTCCTCACCTAAAGAAAGTCTCAGCTGCCACCCAGTGGAGTTCAGAAGCTCTGCATTATACCAGTGGCTCCTACTGTTCCCTCGTAACTCACCCCCCCAGATACAAGATTTTGGTGACCAACAATAAGACTTGGTTTGTCTGCAGTATACCTTGCCCATAGATCGTTCAGTGCTTCAGAGAAGCATCACCATTTCTATTTTTCACAAGGGAAGCTGAGACACAAGGGCCAAGTTCTCTACCCAGTCACACTGCAGGACAGCAACAGAGTTACAGCCAGCCCATGCCTCTTGGCAACAGATGCCCTAAAGATGGTTGGCCACTGAGCCAACGAAGACCCTGTGGTTTCATAGTTTGAAGTAGAGGGGACAGCGCAAAGCAGGGCAAAGACAGAAACACGGCAGGGGCTAGGGGTGGGATTAAGCCTGCCACTTTTAACTTGGACAACTGTTTGACCAGCTCATTTCTCTTTGCTGTCTTCTGTGTTTTCTTACAAGTAAAAAGAAGAAGTGGTCTGGTTTAAGAGAAGCCTGCAGGGATTTTGCAAGCTACAAGTTATTTTTCTTTCTAAGAGAGCATGCTCCAGTTACTGCAAGAAAGACCTTGACATATGGTGGGATGCAGAGGGGAAAGATGCAGATCCGCCTGTACAGCTGGCAGTGCAGCTCCCTGCAACAAGCGGGCAACCAGAAAGTCAGAGGTACCACAAGTGAAGAGAAAGATCTACACAGAGGCAGGCACAGCCCTAATCAAAACGCAGACATAAACTATCTTTGCATGACACTGTGACCACCTTACATGCAAGGGGAACATGACCTACCTATATGGTCTTATGGGGGCCCTGATGTCCAACAATTCCTCCTCTGTCCACCCACAATTAACATAAGCTTTAAGCCTCTATGAGCCTTTTCAGTGAAAGAAAATTAGAATAGCTGGAATATTTCTTCCCCATCCCACGCAAGCACACAGCTCTGAGCTGCAGCTCTGTCATAGTATGGGCAAGGTCAGGTAAATACCATGCACTGGGGTGAGTGGAAGGGCCCTAGAAATTGATAGTGGCAGCAAGACAAGGTATTTATTTCTCAAAACAGTGTGTATACATGCATGTACTTGCACATATGTATATATTTATATGTGTGTGTTGCTTGGAAGATGAAGAACAATGTCATATTTACAAGTGATCCAGATTCTGAAAAAGATAAGGCTTAACCTTCTCTGATCTAAATTACAATGGCAGGATATATATAGACAAGCTGTTTTTCAGATGAGTAACACTTTGTGCCTTCTGCTCTGCTCCTGAACAGCACTCAGCAAATGATCTTTATCAGTAAGAAGTACAGAACTTTTCTATAAGTCTACATCTTCCTCCTTGAATATCTGGATTTGAAAAGCACATCTCCAAAGCCTCGTCTAGAGATCCAGGTAGCTCAAAACACAGAGCAGTGACCATTGGGATTTTAGGGATTCAGGGGAGATTGCCCAGAAGCCAGCAACTCAGGCTATTCCCAGTCAAATGGGAGCCACCTTTCAACCCACTTTCCCTTTACAGGCAACGGTGCAGCGGGCACTGAGCAGGCGGAGCGCACGCATGTTCAGTTGCTCACCAAGGTCACTGAAGACCCACAGCATTTCGACAATGCTTTCACTTTCCTACTGAAAGTTCACATCACTGGAAGCCTGCTTCAAACCAAGAGCCAACAGTGACCCGGTGCCACAGAGACATCCCAGATTGCAGTAGCATTATCTCTATTTGATGGCATCATCAAGCAGTGACAAAAATATCCCTTGCTAGATTTACGAGGTAGAGACTATTTCAGAAAAGGGTTTTCAAGCTTTATATTTTAAAGATAAAAAATGACCTACTTAACTTTTCATCCTACCTCTGGAAGAAAAGGCACTTTCTGTTGCTGTGTGAGGGGATTTTAAAGCAGTTTCCATTAAAAAACCATAAACCCCTGAATGGCATTTACAGCAGCAGCAATCCTCCCCTGGTACTACCTACTGAACCTCATGCACTGCTGCATCAGAACCAGAGCTAGTGCAAATCACTGGCTGACTGACTTCACTGATCAGGGGCCAAATGACATGACTAGCAAGAAGCAAAGAACAAGCTGTGGTTTGCAACCCAGGCAGCCTCACACAGCCATATCTAGGCACAGACAAGCTCAAGCCAAGCAATTCCATGAAAGGCCCAAGATTTGGGGGAGGGGGGGCAGGGAACAACGAGGGAAGATCAATCTGTGTAAACAGAAGCCTTATTTACTGAACTACCCTTGTTATTTAATCTGTTGCTCTGGATGCACTGTAAATTAAATACAGATAATGTACTCCGCCAGGCAATCACATTATGATGGACACGACATCTAGGCACACGGGCTGCTAAATTGCCACCAAGCCTTCCATCTGGATCCATATAAGGCATAGCCGGGCTGATGGGCTTATTCCCTCTCTAAACAAGCCTTGATGGGTAAGGCACCACCATGCTCCGACAAGACAGTCAGTGTAGACTGTAGGTAGTGCCATCTGTGTCTCTCAGGAACGCACATCTTTGGGTATCCAATTGTGCTTCCATCTGCGATTCCTGCCTGAGCCCATGGAATGACTATTGCACATCAGTGTCCAAAGTGCACTGATACGCTCATGTGTGTGTTTTACAGTTTTGCACCTTAAAAATGATGTTGTCCTGGCACATTTGGCCTCCTCATTTTTTGATAAAAAGAAAAAAGTACTCTTGCTGGTCTCGAAAGCTGAAGTGTTAGAATGATGTCCCTAGTTATTCCAAGGAGGCACTTAACAAGTGTCCCACAGAGTAAACCATATTTACTTGCTTGGCAAGGTATTACCACAGTAAATGCACATGCACAGACTGACTGTGAATACATGTGAAGAGGGATGCAGAGGAGAACTGCAATATCGGAGTTAATCAGCCATCCCCAGCAAAGCAGGACCTCCTTATACTGGTATGATTCTCTGCACGAGAATGGATTTCACTTGGCCTCAGAAAGCCATGCCATCGAGCCCTTCTGCATGCAGGGGTACCTTTTGTTTAGCCTGGCAGTGTTGAAAGCAGTTGCTGCAGCACTTCACCAGCCACAACTGAGCCATCTAGAGGCTTCCAACTAACTCCCCCTCCACCCCCAGGCTGCTGGGCTGTGTTGAGGGAACCCAGAGCTTTTCTTTTGGACTCTGTGGTGTGCTCTGCTCCAGGGGCCTCAGAGACCCTCCCCACGCCGCTCTCTATCTTCCCATTTACACCTGGATCCTGATGAGCTCCTTACTCTGGTGCTTGCTGAGGGTCCTCCAAACACAGCCATTCCAATCCAACAAAGTTCAAGGCTAATGATCAAAAGGAAACCATTTTGGAAACTCCACTGTCCTGTAACAAATAGGTAGATCAAATAAAGCTACTTGACATCTCAGGCAATTACAATTCTCCAGAATGCTGTTAAGCAGAAAGTTCAGGTATACACCACTACTACACCCTTAATTTTGTTCTACATCAATCACATTATAATGAAAATATAGGTGCAGGTAAGAGCTTTTTTCTACAAATACACTTTTTTCTAAAATATCAGTCACCTTTTCATCGGACCCACACGCTGAAGATACGACCTTTTGTTTACAAGCCATAAGCATTAAAGTGTTTTATTTTCAACACTTTTTTCCTCATGATCTAGAAATATGCCAGGAAAGGCAGAAGACTGCTTGAGGACATCAGTGTATGGTTCAGCTCTGTCTCTAACACTGGCTATATGCATTGATCTTCGAATGAGAGTTGCAGATAATATCAAATACATTTACGAAATTTCTTTTAAGGCAACAAAGCAGTTAAATACAATACACACAGTAAATATATCTTAGCTTCATCAGACAAGAAGATACTGCAGGTATCTGACATTCTCCATGAAAATCACCCCACTGAGAACACCCACTCTTCCCCACTGATTAGACAGGGATTAGAGATGTCTAACTTTCATCATCTCCACTGCCTTGTTAGACATCCAAAGTAGGCAGCTTAACATATCCAGTAAGAACCCAACTTCCTCATAGTCAGAGAGGGTACCTATGGACTGGAGAGCACGCTGCCACTTCGCCTGTGGTGAAGAGACCCAACTGGGCTGCTTCAGAGACTGCAGCAAGGGCAGGAGCCCTCATGGAGGCTGGCTGCTGGGCATGGTCACTGTAGGTGTGGACATGATGCTCAAGGAATTTAATCCTGAGTGGAGCTTTGTTTAAAAATAACGTCCAGACAAAAGGCTATGACAATTTACCTATCCTTCCTTCTCTTGTTAACCTGCCAGTCAGGAACAGCAAATGTGAGCAGCTAAAGTGGAAGATACAGCTGTGAAAGAAGCTTTAGAAAGCCTAGAAGTGGGTACCAGGAAACAACAGTTTCAGCATTTATTCGCAATATTTTGTTTAGCACAAAAGAGTCATTCTAAAGATATAGAAAAACAGAGTCATTCTTTGGAACTTTTTATTCAAAATGATACATCGTTATTCTGCAGTTGTGATGCCCTGGCCATGAGGAAGGACCGCCTTGTATTAGCTTCAGTACAATACGATGGTTCCTGCCTCAAAGATGCTTAAGTCATTAAATTATTAAACAGACAGACTGTCAAAAAAACCCACCCCAAAACAACCTACAACAAAAAAATGCTAGAAGAGCAAATTATTTTGTTTTGCCTTTGAAAAAAAATCAGTGTAATAAATAAGAAATATCTAGTCAACACGAACAGCAAATGCCAACTCTTGCCTGCATGAAGTAAAAGTTCTGGCAAGACTAAGAAAGAAAACTGGTTCTCAAGAAGGGCTGTTCTGGCTTAGGCCAGTGACTACAGGACGGCTGCTTATTTCTGGAGTCTAGGGGGATTTCTTTATACTGCGTGGGAAGAGGATGGAATTCTTTCTTGTACTACTCTGTCTTCCCCACGAAGCACTCCCAGTTTGCACCCAGTGGACAAGATCATCATTCCTACGCCTGCCTTCCTCACTTTCAGGCCAATTGCAACTTTGGGGACATGAAAATAAGAGTCACAGACTTCAGCATACAGGGATTGCCATTGCCACCAACATCTCTGCCTGGAGAGGTGAAGGCAGGCTTCCCAGGCCATCTCTTTTTGCTCACCTTTGCATCATCCTGTGGCTGTCTTGCTTAATGGAGGTTATAAATCTCAATTTTAATCACTCAGTTTGACATTGTCTTCACTGTTATTCAAATGATTTTTAGCACTGAAGCTTAGTCCTGTTCAGTGTAAAAGCACAGTTTCTACAAGCATTTCCTCATGGTTATGACTTGCCACCCAAAATCAGCTATTGCATGGGAATGTGAAGCTTTGAGTGCAGCAGTAATCACCATATAATCATGACCTACTGCAAAGCCTCTGAGTAATGCTCACAAAAAATACCTCTTAGACTGTGGTCAAAATGTCACATTTATGAGATTGAAACAGCTGGAGTGAGAAGGATTATTTCATTGATTGCTTCAAGCAGCAAGATGATTGCTTTTCCTCTTGCAACTCCCACTATGTTCACAGCCTACTACAGCTATCAAAGACCAATTCCTTTCATACTAACAACATCATCAGTCGAAACTAATGAAGAGCCATCAGCCAGCAGAGAACTATAGAAACAGGCTTGTTGCTTCATGAGGGGTTACAATTTGTCCTCCAACTTCAGCTGTTAAATCCCAGCCTATTGGGATTTATGACAGGCAAGAAGTATCAAAAACAGCTAGAACTACTGCAGTGATTCACCTGAAGTTTCTAAACAAACTCCAGTGCATAGACACAGAGCAGCTCATTTTCTTCCTGCGTGGTTCACCACTGGCTCATTTACTGCTGTGTTCCCACCGTTGCCCCAGGTACCCGCGCAGTTATGTGCTGAGGCATCAACAGTAACAACAAACACTAGTGAAACACGGCCGTCAACAACATTGCTTCTCTGAAAGCCAACACACATACTGAAATCCCAAACTCTTGCAAACAAACAAGATTGAATCAGGCCATGCGTTTTGGTTTTGGACAGCCATATAGGAGCTCACACACCGAAGTATCACCTATCCCCTTCATTAAGGGCCATGGGGAGGACAAAGAATCTACTGATAATAGCTGGTTCAAGCCTCAGTCTTGTAGATCATTCTCAGAGGCAAGCCATACTACAGATTTTTGAAGTCTACTGACAGGCCTTTGTGGCTCTGAACTCAGCTAGAAGAGCTTTGGGTATATAGAGGCTAACTTCTCTGTGATGTGCCTTAGCACACATTGCTGCGGCTTCAGGTGGGAGCGCAAACACTGTTGGTAGAAACAACACCTTTGAGAAATTCCATTAAGCCCATGCCTTTATAAGCCTGATATTTGAAATAACCTGTTGAGCGTAGTGGTTGAGTATTATACTGCCTTCCACAGGTACAAATGCAAAGCGAGAAGCCGCCAAGAAACATGATGATCTGGGCAGAGTTAGTGAAACTGATTTCAGTTCTGGCCCAGTACGTAGATCCAAATTCTAAAATTCTTTCTTTAAAGTGCAAAGCTTCTTCAGCCTATGGAAAGACTGGTGAATATTCAAATATATGTGTACACATATACACACATATGACATGTATTTAACTCAAATATTTATATTTCACTATGGAGAGTTTCATTCCTCCAATCACACTAGAAAAGGGAAGTCCTAAACGCAAATTGTCCCTAGTAACAGCACTACACTGATAGGAATGACATAGGTAGACTCTTTCCAGATTGCCATATTGTAATTATGGTATAATTGCAAACAAGAACAATATGTAATCACAATATCAAGTATGTCACCTAATGTTTTCCACTGTATTCCTTAAACAGCTGAGATAATAATGTATTAGCTAGGAAGTAATTCAGTATCAGAAGAGTCCTTTCTTACAACAAGAAAGTAAAATATATGACAGCTAGAATAAAAAAAAAAAAAATATGAGAGAAGAGCGCTCAGGAAGCCAGCCCAGCAGCTGATGTCCTGCCTGGGCTCTGTTTGTAACTCTTCAGCTGCAAGTAGAGCAGACACAGAACACAAATACAGCTGCAGTGAGTAGTACGAGTCTCTCGCCACGTAACAGCTACCCCCTTATTTAGGGGCACCAGAGAAGCGAGTGTGCTGGCGGCAGGTTGGCTTCGAGGGCAGCGGTGGAGTATGCAGTGCCGGAGGGACCCCGGGCACACGTACGGCTTGGATCACGCTCCTTTTGCTCTCTGTACAGACACCTCCACTAGCTCTTTTTGACAGTGCTCCTTGCACCACACAATAAGCACCACCACTCCACACGATGCCATGCCTTCTAAAAAAATAAAACTCTTCAGCTGCATTCAGTTTTGGCACTGTGTAAGCGTGCATTCGAAGCAATTAAGAGCTAAGCAGAAAAGCAAAGAACAGAGCCATCAGAAACCACTGATGTCATCAAAACCATCTCCCTGCAATCACAGGCTATCAGGACATAGATACTAGATTTCAAACATCACCTCCACTTGCTTGCTTAGTGCCACAGTCCACAGACCTTCCTCTGAAGTCCTAGACCTTCACCCCACCGGAAAACAGTTTTGCTTTTGAAATAGTAGTTGCCAGCTTTCTCTCCCAGCTATAAGGGTTTGCTGTGCCCAAAGTACATCTGAGAGCCTTAGGGAAGGTGAACGGAGTCCTTTGGGGATGCTCCTAAGCCCAGCAGTTTTGTTTTACACAAAAACTGAAAGGACACATGAGGGTTAAAGTCTCACAACACCTTACTACTGCAAAGGTGGCAGCTCGCCACACCTTGCTCGGAGGCAGTGATCCATTTCTGTACTTGAGCACATACTTCTGCCAGGATGAGGAGCTTCAAGGCGAACAAGGGTGTAGGATTGTTGCTAGCACTGCAGCAGGAAAGGGGAAGACTGCAGGGAAGAGTCCTGGCTGTCCTCACAGCCTGGGTGCAGGAGTAAAGCTGGGAGACAAGCTAGAATAGGGAATATAGCAACCAAATAAATGGATATTTGCAGCAAGGAAACAACAGTAAGCATTTATTTTATATTTATTTAGTGAGCTACTGTCCTGAAAAGTGGTATGTCAGATTTTGGAAGTCAGATCACAGATCAGGTTTGGAATTCCTCACCCTCACAAGTGACCAAAGAGTGACCATTTACAAGAACAGCTTTACATTTTTCCTACCAGGCAGCCACAGCAGGCTCCAAGCCCTCCAAACTAAGAAACAGAGGTTATAATTTCGTTATTTAGTAGGCTTTAATAAAAGGCTCTGTCTAGCATGAATGTGGAAGGCATTAATATTTATGCCCAACTGAAAGAAGGCTGCTTGTCAGTTAGTGCCATTCATCTCCTGAAGACCTTAATCTCTCTAGTCACTACTGCTCATCTTGCTTTAAATTTAAACTGCCTTTCTTGCTGTGACCTATTTTCTAGAGAACATATACTCAGCTAATGCTGGTAGATCTAATCAAAACTGTAGCTGTTCTTCCTTTGAAGAGATACATCCTTTGCATTTGAAATAAAACACAATTTTTTCCTGGCATTTATTTCTAAAATGGAAGCACTAGATCTGATGGGATGCCTAGCTTAATCTGAGATCAGTTATCCTTATTACCAAAAGTATGTTTGCATTACAGCAACAAAAACTTATTATTTTTCCTCAAAACAGGCTGGGATGCCTCTACAAGTAACTCAGTTGTTATCTCTTGTGTACAATACCCAATAAAAAGCACAGGGGAATAGCCTGCTGATCTGATTTTTGATACATTTGTCCCATGCTCTACCTCTGTGGGTTTGCTTGCCGCTTCTGAAGCCTGTTAGACCCTCACCAAATATTAACTTCAGTGATAAAGCTGAACCCGGTGGGAGGAAATACCTTTGTGATTCTTCCTACACTCAGCTCCGCAGAAGACATGCTCAGCTCTGCTTCAGCTCCTGGCTGCCAATCCAAGTCTTTCTGCCCTTTAACACACAGCATTTGCCCACACTGCCCAGCAGCAGCCTATAGTCTACGCAATGTATGTGGGTTTACAACAAAGCTGCAGACATCCATTGGATTCTCCATGTTCTGGTACTTCAGTGACCATCTTCCAAATGAATTACAAGGATCCTCATATTCAAAAAGTAGTGACACAAAAGACTGAGGGTCAGAAGGAACAACAAATGAAGGAATAAAAGAGCTATCCTTACTCTGTTCTGCAGTTTTGCCTTTAGACAACCAGAAGATCTTCTAACAACAGTCCTGTGCCTCAGGGAGTTTGAAGTGCAGCTTAGGAGTGAGAAATTCAAGTATTGCAGATTCATTTGGGTAGAGTCTCTTGAAAGGAGTAAGATTTGACACTGGAACAGCAACTCAGTTTTCAAGCGCAGTACTTCCCCAGAATAGTCTCCTTTGTCTCAGGGAGTGGAGCAAGTCTGGAGAAAGGAGCTGGCCAAAGGAGACCCATCACTTCACCCCAGTGACAGACTCGCTGTAGCAGAACAACATGCTTAAGCCGGTCGACAGCCCTGGTACAGCCCGACCTGGATCCCCGTTTACAAAAGCAGCCACTGCTACTGCGGTTTGCACACCAGTGCAGTCCAACGAAACGCTGCTCTGTCTCTAAGCTGCTCTTGGAAAAGCAGATGTGAGCTCCTCAGTCACTTAGGTATTACTGACAATTCTACCCTGCTCATATTAACAGGAGAATAACACTCATTACAGATCCTAATTAGCGCTAGATTTAGCAGAGGGTTGTGTATCATAAATGTGTGATGTTTAATGAGTATGTGGCAGATGTTCGCGATCTCATTTAACATGCAGCTGGCAGAGGTTCCTCTCAACAGAGCAGGATAGTGAAGAGGAACCAACCACAAACACTGCTCAGACCTAAACTGTCCTTTGCAGAAGTGTTTCTGGATTACTAGCTAACCTGCCTTCCCCCCCCCGCCCCCATCACTGATTCCTAGAGGTCCACCTCAATTTTTGTGGAGCTAGCACAGCCCCACATATTTCCAAGGCTGCTGCATGTCTCAAAGGTGAAGACAAAGCTGTAAGAGGTTATTTTCAGGAAGTAAATGTGATAAAGCCCCAGAGAGCCAGCCAAATGCTAGCTGACAGAGGCACACACACAACTGCTACTGCACATCTCAGACCAGTCCCAATTCTTTCCAAATTCGGTTTGACTAGAGCTCTACCCTACAGCTGCCAGCAGTGTAAGAAGTGACCACCATAGACATCTCTCTCAGGTGATAAGAACACCAATAAATACCTGTCAAAAGTTCCACCTATATGCCTTGTCAGGAGAACCTCATGGCTGGCAGGCGGGTGTTGGGGTAGCCCAGCACCAGCAGCAAGCAGTGCCTGGCCACTTGCTCAGCTGAAATCCTTCCATCACAGCAAGCAGTTCCTTAACTCTTCAGCACTGGCAGCGTTAACGAGCACTCTATTAAATATGAATATCCTATGGTGTTAAACTGCCATCATCTATAAATAGCAAGGCATTCATTTTATTGGAATATGGAAGCCTGGAAATATCTTGCTTTGAATATTTATTGCCATTTGCAATGTTCTACTGCTTGGTAAGCTCCCCCTAAATGGTTAGCCACTTCATCTATCAAAAACTCATTTTATTTTTCTTGAGTACTGCAGAGCTGTACTGTAGAAGCTGCAAACAGAGACATCTGCAACTTGGGCTTTATAAGAAAAACATATTTAAAAAATGGGGTGGGTTTTTGGGTGTATTTAGCCAAAAGGATCATTTCTAAGTGTAGTTAAATGAAGGATTTATAACAATTAGTGAAAAATAAATTAGCATAAATCCTTTGATAGTCTTACCTGGAACATCAGTTAGTCCTCTGAGCGCTTTCATCAGCATCCCTGAGATGCAGCTGCACTCACCTTGGAAATTTTGTGGATGCTTGCTCAAATAAAGAGTTCAGTGTTAAAGCAGCAAGAACTCCTGTTGAACAATGTGGAGGAAGAGAGCTAGCATTCTCTTAGCTAAGTTAGAATAAGAACTTTCATTTCTCATGTAACTTTTTTCTTCATTTATTGTTTTTTCTTTCCCCTTTCTCTTCACTACAGTCAGGACTTGAGCATTAATCAAAGTTACTTGATTGGCAATTAACACTCCAGATTAAAACCGTTATGTAAGAGGTGGCTTAGTTATCCCCTAGCTCCTCACTCCAGGCTACAAATACGCATAGAGCCTCTGTGCTGGCCGCTTCAGAAAGGCCTGCTAACTCACCCTCTGCTTTTGTAGCAAAGGCTCCCTCAAATTCTCTAGCAGAGGCAATTAATTCTTCAGTGGCAATCATGGGACCAAAGCTTGCTTCAGGCTTACAGCAGCCACTGAAAGTGTGAAAACACAGCTTCCTTGTAAGAGGATTTTTTGTTCGTAGTATCAAACACGTTTAAAACATGCCCCGTACTCCTGCAGATGTGGCCACCTCCATTCCTGGGTTCAACAAACCACGCGCCGCACAGAGCTGGTCAGAGAGCCTCCAGTACTTGCCATGGCTACCAAGCAGTGTAAAGGCAAAGAGAGAGCTGGTGCGTCCCTCCCAAAACTCTGGACTTCACACTTCCATTTTGTCCTTTCCTCCAAATGAAATGGAGAAACAACCCTGAATAAGAGGGAGAAAGCACTTTTCTTCCTTACACAACAAGATTGCACAACTCGGTTTAGTAGCGCATTTTGCAACGCAGCCTGTTTCCTGCCCTTTAATACTCAGGGGACCACAGAAATCAGAGTGCTTTCAGCAATCTAAAGATACCTAAGGGTAAAGGAGAGCACTACATTTCACAGTAAGACAAGGAGGTGAAGGAAAACATTCATTTTTCCAATTTCATACTGGCTTTTGCCTAGGGTGGAATGGCCATTATGGATACAAAGCACATTCCCCCTGTCCTGGATGCACCGGTTCATGTATTTGCTCTCTGCAGATTTCTCACTCCAAGAGCAGCCGTATCCTCGTATCCATGGAAACTGCTCATGGCAAATCCCCTCAAAACACAAAAGCAGAAGGATGGAAAGGAACAAACATTTTAAGAAGGTTGTACACACAGAGCAAGACAGCATCTCATCTTCATAGAAGCATTTCCAATGGCTTGGGGAATATGCAGGACAGGAGAAAAACAGTTTCTTGATGGTGGAGGGTCAGTTGTCAGGCTCCTCAATGGACAATAAAACAGAGGACTTTGTCTAAGGCTGTTCTTTGGCATTACAATTGTACTCTGAAGACTTACACACATGCAGTGTCAAAGCTTTTCTGATCATTCAGTGGATCAAAGGACACAAAATTGAATTTTCATGGAAGTATGACAGCCTTGCATCGTGTCCAGGACAGATGCACTTTGAATTTAAAAAAGTAACTTAGATTTTTGTCTCCAAAAATAAAAAATAAAGCTATGCTCTTGGGTAAAATCATACCAACAAAGGAAGAGTTCTATCCGAGCAGACCTTGGTCCACCTAGTTCAGTTTTCTGCCTCCAACAGTACCCGTAAACGAGGAAAAGTACCACTCAGGAGGCACTTTCACCCTCATACTCTCCCCACTTCCAAGTCTCCCCAGCCTCAGTGTATCCCCTGAGCCTGCTGTGGTTTATCTAGACAGTAAACATCAAAGCAGCTCTATTCCAAACACCTTTCCAGGCTCCTTTGCAAACCATATCAGCTTCTTGCACCTACCCCATCCTTTGGCAGGCAGTACAACAGGCCTCCTCCACTCCACGGGAACAGTCACCACCTGTTTGCACTGAGCCTGCCCCCTCCTGATGTCCCTTAATGGCCCCCTGTTCTCATGCCAGAAGAAATAACAAAACACTCTATCTCTGTTCACCCCTTCGATGTCACTCATGATTATGTAGATCTCTATCATATCATCCATCCATCCCTGGAAAAGGACAATGTAAACCTCAGCCTACTTCACTGTTCCTTGATCAGATCATCTCACATCTTTGTTCACATGCATTGCTTTTCTTCAGACTTTCTCCAGCTCGAATACATCTGGAGATTAGAGGACCAGAACCGCATGAAGGGGTTGAACATTAGAGTCATGCAGTGGTTTTTTTCTCTCTGTTCTCTTCCCAGAAAGCAATAATGTTTTTTCCATTGCTACTGAGCACTAAGCTGTTAGTCTCACAGAACTGTTTTAAACTCACAGCCTCACTCTTGAGCGACAATAATGAAGTCTAGTTCAGAATATTATCTGTGAGGCCAGGATTACTATTACCCAGGAATTACATTTACCTGCACTGAATTTCATCTGCTGTTTTACTATCCATATCTCAAATTCAGCAAACCATTCTTCAGTCTGCCCTTGAGCACCTCCAGAATGCTTGGGTGATTAGCACCTGGCAATTAGTTAATTTTCATTTTGTTTACTTATACCCCAACCTGTTCCATAATTACTTCAAACTTTACACTGATCACCTGCTGAATCACTGCTAAGACAACTGGCACAGGGAATCTCCCCAGCTTCTTTACAGCAAGCAGACAAATAATTAGCTTCACTGCAGTAGTCCTGTTCACATGGCTATCAGCCCCATCAACTTGGTGGTAGACCTTTCAGTTTTGGTGTTAGACACTGCAACTTCTCCTCCTCCCAGGGCACTGACAGCCATTGCCCAAGGCCAGCTCTGATATTGTGCAGCTGTGTGACCTTGGACCTGACTTGCTGGGAGCAGAGCTGGCAGAAGCCTTGCTGGGGGCCTCTGCTCTTTCCACTGCACTTCATCTCAAGCCCTTGCTCTTGGTTCCTGCCTAAGCTATGCTGTAGGTGTACCTGTGCCCATCCTTGTCCTCACCTCACTTGGCTTCCCAGCCTCGGACCTGCTTGTCACCAT
>Ga0181612_106617_pt1 | contig 16147 bp, 9 predicted proteins | sample HoacroProtozoa21_FD_119630 | JGI IMG/M metagenome (GOLD analysis project Ga0181612, IMG submission 119630) | Hoatzin crop microbial communities from Cojedes, Venezuel. Combined Assembly of Gp0051906, Gp0051904, Gp0051908
AAAGAAATGGAATATTCATCATATTGTCCTTCTAAAATCTGCTCGAAGTATTTTCTTGTCCCTGTACTTTCTCTCTCTCTCTTCTCACATTGTTCAGCACCTTTTCTGAATGGCTGCAAAGCACAGTACTGGCACAGCAAATTTGCTGGAATAGGATCCTTTCTAGGAGAAATAGCTTCTCAGCTGCAAGGGAATGTCACGCTTAAATACCAGCAAAAGAGAGATCGCCACCACGTATATGAATTTTTGAATGTAGCATAAATATATGAATAAGATGAAATGGTAACTTCATGTTTTTTTCTTAAGTTTCACAGGAATTCTGCAGAAGGGGAGTGCAAACCACACATTCAGTAGGACAAATCCATCAAAAAATGTTTTGCCTAAATTAATGCACTACTGCAGAATAATTTTCTTGGGGATAAAATCAGTGCAAGCTTAATTTTTGTTCAGATACTTTACTGATGCAATAATACACTTACTACTGCTTGAAGCAGTAAGCTTGTGACAGAATTTGCTTTCAGGAAACAGTGCTATGGTAGGACTAATTAACATTGTAAACCAGATTATTCCCAGTTTTCAAGTAGTGATGTTGGACTGTAGGTCAAGGAAACACATTGGCACGTTCATGCTTCACCCAATTCCTTTCAGGATGGACATTTAAAATTAAAAATAAATGGCAAGAGAAGCAAAAGAGAACTCCCTACAACTGGGACTTTGTGTTTTATACTTTAGAACTATCATTTCACCTACCACCTTGGCTGGCAAGGTTAAGAACTACAGTCAAATGAAACTGCCAAATTGCAAACCAGTTATTCAGAAATAGAAGAGAAATAAAATTCTAAAGGAAACTCAGATGATACAAATACTTCTTTGATATCAATTTTGTAGCTGTCTATTCAGATAGAATATACTAGGAAATGCAGGGACTAATACCCATAAAGACACTTAACTGAAGAAAAGATCCTTCTTTGTCCTGTTTATTTTTCTTACAAGTGTCTGTGCTGTATTTAGCGTCATCTCCACAGCTTAAGCTTTGCACTTTTTTTGTTAATTTCCATGGAAGGTATAAAATGAAAATGTAAATTTTCACACATTTTCAAGACACAAGACATTTTTGAATGCAGATTGAGTTCATTCATGACCATTTATTCAGATGCAGACACATCTACACAGAAGTGCAAAATCACATACAGGAAAAGGAAAACAACAAACAGGAAAAGCCTTTGAGAGTTTTCACTCCAAGTATTTCCCACAGCCCTGCTGGAGATGAGTGCCCCCTGCTCTGTGATACTTTCTTGGCCACCGCAGATGTAGAATCAGGCTTTGATAGGATCTGGGCTCTGGAAATGGACCTGGTTAAGGAGAAGAGAGCAAGTCAAAAAAAGAAATAGAATACATACAGCTACTATTCACACCTGGGTTTTAGGTCTTTTTGCATTGCTCATACAAGAAAAAGACAAGTATAAACAACAACAGATGCAGTTTATTCATTAATGGCAAATCATTGCCTCTGTTTCCAGAGATAAACAAGAGCCTTGCCTGGGTAGGCACAGAAGGATAGAATGTACCAGCTCCACCCTACACTGCATGTCCTTATTCATCCGTCTAGACGGCCTTTTGTGGATGGGCTGGGTATGTAAGCAGGGCTAGAAATTCTGCTGTAATCCATCAGCTTGTTTTCCAAACATGCATAATAAACCATATTAATTTACCATACTCTCCCCATCAATAACTTTCATTCTTCCAAGGGATGGGCCAGCAGTCCAGTGCAGCACAGAAGATCTTCTGAACAGTATTTTCAGTCTTCTGAAATGGGAAGACTGCAAGCATTGCAGAAATACAGAGACTTTGCACATATTGCCTCCTTCCACAAGTGTGTGTGTGTATAGCGAGGCTAGAAACATGGACAGAAATATAGAGCTTTCCCATAGATTTCCTCCTTTCATGTGTGGGTGGGTAAATGCATTCAAACCTTCTTTCCAGAGCAGAATTGGGTAGAGTTTTTAATTATAGTGAGGACCGTGTGAAAGAGCAACACTACATAGTAATTTTGATAATTGTTTATCTGCGTGCTGTATTGATGGAGAAGTATATGATGGAAATAATTTTTAGTTCCACAGAGAAGAAAGTAAAGCATTATCTCAATCCTAGCAAAAGCGTTATTACCTTTTTAGTTCATAATGATTTGATATATACGTGTGATCATCTAATACCAAGGACCTAGATATTTTTCACAGTCACAGTCCTTTCATCTTTCCCGGCACTTTTCCAGAGAAACAACGAATAAAGAAAATTAGATTTATTAATAAATTCAGAAAATGGGGAAAGTACCTCTCAATTAAAAATGTATCCACTTCTAATAAGCACTAGCATTTTTATTTCTTTCACTTACGTTTCAGTTTCACACTGTAATATTGATTGGAAAATTTAACTTCAAACACTAGAATGATTAACAATAAGGTATGAAAGACAATGAAGACAGAAGGCTTTGTAAGCTCCTCACCTCCATAAACTTCATAAACTCCTCACCTCCATAAACTGCTGTAGGGCAGCAGCTACCAGTGATTTAGTCCCGAGAACCTGACTCAGAGTGAAGAGCGAAAAGGATGTAAGACAGGAGGAAGAAGCAAAAAAAAGGAAGGCATGTGCTGATGCCCTGGGCACGGCCAATATATAGTCCCCATTTAATCAAAAACATGCATTTTGGGGGTTGGACTAGATGACCTCTAGGGGTCCCTTCCGACCCAAAACTTTCTATGATTCTATGATTTTCTGCACATCTTTCAACCAAATTGTACTTCAAAAGGATACAGGTTCTTCAGCATTTTTTCAGGAATTGATTCAAGGAGACTTACGAACAGCTGTTTTCTATGTCTTTGTTACTTTTTCAGCTGATTAACCATTTACTTAACGTCAGGACATGGGTAAAACATACTCGCATACAGTATCATACAGGGACTGACTACTCTGCCAGCTCTGAGGACTGAGGAGATACAAAAAAGTCACAGCAAGGTATCTTATCACTAGGGTATGATGGCATTTACCTTGCCACAACTTTTATTCTTTATTCAAAGAGCCATTTTTGTGAAATGAACATCCCACTAGTAGATCAGGATCTCAGTCTGCAATTGCTCTGAGGCCGTCTGCGCTTACATTCAAGGGGCTGTTCATTTCTCCCTTTAATTTGGCCTGGAAAGGAAAGGTGTCCTCCTTCCGTCTCCCTTCCTGCTTCTTCCACAGACAGCTTATGACTTGTCGGAGCTTCCTAAAGGTGCGAACCGCCCTTGATCCTGGTAAACTCAGCAATAAATGACGGTGCTGGGATCTTGCGAAGAGGTGACTTGAATTTGTATGTTTAGTTCCACCTGCAGGGCCTGGAGGAATTGTGTGTGGCTGTAAGACCACACACTGCATGCATTCGCACTAGGGTGATGTTGATATTTACAGAAGCACCAAAGTTCACAGCTGCCTGTCCTTTCACAGAAAATCAATAAATCATACGTCAGCTCTATGGTGATGGTGCATGTCAAGTTAAGCTATTAAAGATGGTGCATTATTTTTGTGCTGGTTTAAGAGCTGTAGATCCGTTCTCACTAAAAGAAGAGAACAGTGGGGGAAAAAAAGAAACTCCATATACGAGCCATCACCTGCTACCATTTCTGGCTCTGGGCAGGAAATCCAGAAATGTTCATGAATAAGGAGAGAGCCCTCCCGAGTAAAAAAAAAAGAAAAAAAATCTGCATGATCTCTAAACTGCCCTACTTGTCACAAGCTGACAGATCTGAAAAATGAAAATCACTTTTGACATTTACTGATCTTATTCTACCAGATGGTGTATGGCGCTTCCAGACCAACGTGATGGGGAAGATGGGAATGGATGGAAAGCAAAGCAGATCATAATTGTAAGCATCCTCTTTTGTAATTCTGACCATTTGCCACTTCATAAATTAATCAATCTGATTTCCGATGTGTAGTTATAATTCTACTGAAAATCAGACTAGGATAAATGGATCCTGTTCTGCATCCCGGATGGAAATAAAGATTATAGAAAACAAACAGAGTTCTGCGAGACTCTGGCATCAGCTCTTTACCACCGCTGGCTCCCTTCTGACACAAAGGTATTTATGGTCTAAATTAGTGTTAATGTTTTGCAGGGCTTAATTCGTATTACTAAGTGGCTTTGCGATAAACAGCTAAAAGTGCAAAACATTACAATTCTGTTTCCCAGACTATAATTTTCTGCAGCAATAGAAATGCATTAGTGCTCACTTTGACTTCTCTCCTGCTAAATAAGGGCATGTTTTAATGCATTTCTGAATCTACTGTACCTCATTCTTCTGAGGCAGCTCATTGACTTCTTTCTGACTAATGAAAAACGGGCAAATGCGGAGGATCTGAAATCTGGAATTGTACGTAACATCTAGGAGCTTCCCTCAAGATGGCACTACTGAACTGCTTCACATACCTCTGCACCCTTATGTAATCTTGTTTATACAGCATCAGGGTCATTTTAAAGCTAAGATCACACGATGCTAATTTGGCCAATGATTTTCATTTTCATTTTGGCAAAATGCCTTCTTTATGTCTAAGCATGGACATTTAAATGTAATATTTTTGTGCAGGCTCTGCCAACAGTCCTGTAGTCAGGGAACACTTGTTAAAAAATAGCCAGGATTATACTTTTCGGTTTGCCTTATAAACCCCTCTGAAATCTATTACACAGATTTGTATACATTAGATTGACAAGCCTCTGTTCATGTTGGCTGAGACTCTGGGTTTTTGCCCTATCACGTGAATTGAAAATGATGGTACAAAGAAAGGGAGAGAATGGGAAGAATTTGTTTTTTTTGCTGTCTGTAAATATAGAGAGTCCCTGCACACAGCTATCTATCTCCACTCTTAAGCAGGAAAACTCTTGCCTTTCCACCATGCTACAAGAGCCTCCTGAAATACTGTGTAGAAATCAGAGGTCGTACAGTATCTAGAGGTAGAGGTGAAAGGTCTGGAGGGATGTCATTACTTCTTCTCTCATCTCAAGCTTTGCAAGAAATGCACCCCAAGCTTCCCCCATGCTGTCCTGACCTTTGCACAAGCACACAGCCTTCCAGACGGAGCTTCATTACAAAGAAAATCTGGACTATGATCAGTAGAGTAAATACTTAGAAAACAAATGCTTTTTTTATCTTTTCTGACTTTCCACAGTTGTTCTCCGAGTCCCTCTCCCTGAGAGGGCAGCTCTCTTGAATAATACTGTAAAGAAATAGTTTTCTGTAGCGAATTCTATAGAGAATTTCTACATAGTTTAGGATAAGACATCGAGGAAAACCTTGTGGATCTATATTGATGAACTGTAGGAAGAAACTAAGAGAATATTATTTGCATTAGCAGTCACCTTATAAACCATTGGAACAAATCTGGTTGTACTTCATTCAAGTGTTGTAGGATATTAAATGAAATTATCCTTGTCGCAGGACTAAGATCCTTGCTATGCTATGTTCCAACTATGCTATGCCTTCAGTAACTGACTCACCACAGCAAAACCTCATCCATGTACCTATGGATAATGTGAAGCGACCTGAACAACACAGAACTAGGAAAAAGTTTTTACACTGTGAAAGATGGGTAGCATCACAAGCACAGACTCTGCTCATAATATCTAACATTTTGTAACTTTTCAATGTCTCCTCTGTATTTTAGGAGTAGTTGAAATCCTAGATTTTTATGCTTAAAAAAGCTGATAGGATTTTTTTTTTTTTTGGAGCTGTAGCAATCAGCAAGAAATGAATAGAGTTGTGTGAGACCTCCCTGTTATGCGGCACTGACACAGCTCCGTCTATGCTTGCATGAAGTTCACTCCACCCGTACGAGACTTCTGGGATCTGACCCTGTGAGACCAAAAGCTGGTCTGCATTTTGCTTTTTTCTTGCAACTCTGTCAGTTGGTTTGATAAGGTACATCGCCTCTCCCTGAGAAATGCTGCCTTCCCACAGCTGCAATTACAGAGATCTCCAATTACCATGAAAGGAGCTTCATGACTGTATGGGACGCTGCAACAAGAGATGGCCAGAACTGTTCACTGCAGGTGAACAGGGGCCAGTTTTGCCTAACATACCCTGACTTCAACAAAGGTTCCTTAGACAACCCTGGATACGTTTGCAAATGATGTCATGCTGAAAAACAATCATTTAGCATGAGCTCTGACAGAACGGTTGAAGGAGGCAATACGGAGACAGCATGTGGGACCTGTGCCTTGGGCAATGATATCTGAGGGAATCCATGGCAAGGGACTGCTACCCAGAATGGTGGTGGGTTAGGTGTTGTACTCACTGGGAATTACTGCTTATGACTTCAAATCCCAAAAATCACATCATGTTTTTCTCTCTCCACGCAATAAAATTTATAGTTTCAGAATCTGATTGAGTACAGGTGGGTATTGTCCATTTGAAGTTCAACAGAAAGGTTGATTGGTACATCTAATCAGCTTTTAGAGGGTGGGGGGGGAGAAGTGCATTTTGAGCTGCATTTCTTTTATAACAAAAGCCCCAACCCCAATCACAATGTTAAAAATACACATTCTAATTGCTGGGTTTTTTCCAGTAAAGAAAGTTACCTGAAGAAATCATTTTGTTTTCTTCCTCGTGTGGAGAAATTCAGTATTTCTGAGCAATAGTGGTAAGAAACGTGATTAAAAGCTCTAACTGAAGTCAGTAAAAGCTCACAGTTTATTCAGCAGCGCCAGTGGTTCGCTCCTGAACTCTTGGAAGCTGCTACGATGACAAAAACAAAGCAAAGTAAAATCATGGTGTCTTGCTACTCGCTGAATGCGACGAGCAGGCTTAAAATAAACAGTACCCTGTTGCTTACTGGGCCTTAATCCTGGAAGCATGTTTGCATGTGCTGCACTCCACAGCCGTGGAGCTTCTGACTGATGTATGTAAGACAACTTTGTGGAAATGTTTTCAGAATTAAGACCCTACATCTACTATGGAGGAGCTGCAGGACCTGCTTTGCTGATTAGCTGGTTCGTGGTGTAGAGTGCTAGAATCTGTCCCATTATTATTGACTGCTTGTGTTATTGGTGTGCTCACAATGTCCAAAATGCTGGCCTTAGAAGGCACAGCACCTCCTACAAAGTGTAGTGGTCTGAAAGGTATGAAACAAGGGATGAAGGGTAAGGGAGGAAGGCAGATGAAACATGAAAATAAATCTAGACGTGCTTCCAGTTTTCCAATACCTGCTGTTCCTTTTGCTCTGGCAAACAAGCAAAACTATTGCAGAATGTTTCTGACTGTATCAATGAATAACAATTTCAAGGTATGCAAGAAGAGACTCGGAACCATTACTATCTTCGTAAAATAACAAAATTTTCAGTTCCACTGTTCTCTACCTATTATACTTGTCTCCTTTTTTTCAGGTTTTCTACCCTTCCTCTTCCCACTCCTTAGAATTCATTGCATGGTTATGATTTAGTAGCTTACTGAATGGTTCCTCTACTGGCTGCATTTGGTAAATATTATCTAAAATTATTCCCAGATTCAAGGACAAGAAGAAGTAGAAAAGCAGAGGAAAAAATAAAGTCTAAGTAAAACCTTCCATTTCAGCCAGCTCAGGCCCATGAGTAGAGCCTCTAAAAATGATCCACTCTTAGTGTATTGAACAGTTCCTTTTGCTTAGAATATAATAGATGCCAGTGAAAGGTGCAAGAAAGTGAACTTCTGATTGCTAAATCTGTCATATCCATGCTCGTATGGAATGCCTCTACTTCCATACTCCGCAGCAGTGCAACATGAAGCAACATAGTAGGAATTTCTGGTGAATGAATGGACTTACAAGAATGGATGTGGGCAACTAATAGATGTATGATATGTCAGTGTGATTCTGATGAGAAAGCAATATTCACATGGCCAAGCAGAAGTAAGAAAGGAACTACTAAGCTAGGCTTTCACAGAGAAGCAGCTACACTGCTAGATGGAATCTAATCAATGCAAGCCTGCTTACAGGAAGGTTGGCATCAAAACACAACAGCTGAAGTGTAGCAGATGGCTAGATCTGAAGGAGATGTAAACAGCGGCTGAATAACTAAGCATTGCATTCTGCGGATGTCAAAGTTTCCAGGCTGTAAAAAGTTTAGTCTAAGCGCTCTTCTGAAAGCTCTTTTTGTTTTTGGCTACCTAAGCCCTCAAGTCTACCCACACTCTCTCCGTGTGAGATCTTAAAAGGCATCTGAATTGTCTGGTTTCCCAGCATGTGCTTGGTGAGGAGTTGTCCCTGAAAGGCCATAAAACGCAGAGGATTATCATTTCCCTGGTCCTTGTGCATGAATCCTGCCAGCACGGGGTGCTCTAGAGATTTCATTCTCAGCAGCAAGGAGATACTGTAAAGATGAGAACACTGAATTTGATATGGTTAAAGGATACAGAAGGCCAAGGATGGAGTGGTTAATACCAATTTCCTGCAGACCAGAGAAGTAACAGAAATCTCTTAATTGCCATTGCTTAATTGCCATTGCCTTCTCCTTCCTCTTCCTCGCACTTTCCCGGCTTGTGTATAAGCCCCATGTATGAGGAAGGAGGTCTATACCTAGAGAATGGCAGAAAACCAGAAAGCAAAACTATACCTATATGCCTATATGGCAGAAGACTAGAAAGCGAGGCCATGTGCAGGAGTCAATTGTCCACAAGGCAAACAGATTTCTGTATCGTCCTCCAAAGAAATAAACAGACTTGAAAGCTGTATGAATCAGCCCAAATCTGTTCCATGCATTTTCTGCTGCCTACTTCTTTTGTCATCTTCTCCCACTTGTGACTTGCACTTCTTTTCATATCACACCTCTACTTAGAACAGGCCACTACTTTGCAGATTATAAGCACCATTCATCTCTTTCAATCTTCCCTTAAAACACTCTACCATTGAAAAGAAAAATTGTGAGATCTCTTCACCAAAAATAACTGGCCTGTGCCTCACATTCTACAAGCGAGACAGTGAGTTGTTCATTCTCAATGTGCCCTGTAAAGGGTATGTGCATAGTTGATGCTGTACACACAGTAATATCTTCCAAAGTCGGGTAATTCAAACTATTAGGGCAGATGTTTCAACTGGTCTTCAAGGAAAGGACAGCAAATGGCAGTGCAGAGCAGACTAATAGCTCATGTGCTGAACCGCTACCTGGAAACTGATATTAAGGGTAGTAGAGAATGAAGCTCAATGGAAAAAATATTGTGAGAAAACTAACTCAAATTTAAAAGATTATTTTTAGTCCCTTGCTCTCATCTTTAGATAATTGCAATTGTTCTTGATGGGTAGGTACCTCATGAAAGATTTTTTGCCTGATTGCCACCTAATGCTATACTATGCCTTCTACTGTTGACTTTGTGAAAGGTCACCAAACAACATCCTACAGTTGTCTCTCTGGTTCCTGCTCAGCAGAAATCCTTTTCACCTCTGGAACAAGGATTTTTAGGTATTCGTCTGGACTTTTTTGTCCCTCTCCATGGCATAAAGATGAGGCATATTGAAATTACAATCAGGATGCCTCCCAAAACTGGTTGAATAAAAGGTAATTTTAATAGTGACTTCAGCTGGTATAGGTGATCTCAAACCACGCTACAAGAGTATATATGGTACCAAAAGAGATAGGCTTTACTGAAGGAACAAAAAATGACCACACTTCAGCTAGTATTCAGCTTGCAGTGTTAATTAGAGTGATTTGGTTTGCTTTGGCAATAAAGCTTTAGGTAACCAAATTAAATCTGAGACAGAATATCATGACAGAAGGTTAACCACGAATGACATTGACCAGTTCGATGACTTTGCTGGTGAAATTACTGTTAAAGCTGACAATTCAGCTCTGGCATGTGGAAAACACTATGTTGTTGTTTGGGCCACAGACCACATGGGGAAATGAAAATCTACATCCCTGAAAGTGTAATTGTATAGTGTATGCATAGACCATGTGTGCATGTCAACTATGGTTTTAAATTCAGATCTGCATTTAAACTTTGACAGTCATAAAGGTTTTTCTTCCAGCTGGTGAAGCATTTTTAAATGCTAAAGGTGATCAGGTCAGATCCAAATTGAAATTAACCCTTTCCATCAACATATGTGTGTTCAAAATGAGGTTCAAGTTCACATGCATCTCCAGCTGAATAGTCTACCTTCTCTTCGTGATTAACAGACTTAAGCAGAAAAAGCCAATAACTGTGACTGTCTTTGAGGCTCTGTCTGTTTTCAGGCAACAGGCTTGAAGCCTCTGGTCACTGACAAACATGGTACTTTACCCTGAGTAATCCACTTCACCTCTCGTTCCCCAAATATATCACTTCACAGAAACTTTCTCACTACCCAGAAAGCCCAGGCGCTACGCTGATGGACATCAGCAGATTTCAGAGACCAGTTTCTCAGACATCTCTGGGCCTAGTTTTGTCCTTTTGTGTTCACTGACTCCTTGCTTCTCTAGCTACGCCTTCCACAGCACGCCTTGCATTGCAAACTTTCTGTGGCTTATGGCTACGAATAAACACTTCAGTCTTCTGGTAAAAATTCAGTCTTTCTCAATTCCCAGGCACTTGCTTAGGAGCGCTGCTCTGCAGGGTGCCGCGTGCTCTCGGCTGGGGCCTGACGCAGGAGGGATGCTGTGCTGAACGCTACCGGTGTGAACTCTGTTTTTGCAGGAATTTGCCTCTGTAGACACAGGCTAAAATTCCCCTTCCTTCTGCTGCTGTGGGGTGAGTTCAGCACCAGCTGATCGCTATACTTTTCCTTAGGGAGAGTGGTATTTCAGAGAGTGCTTCTTATAGATACATATTTGTGTACGTACACATCTGTATGGGTATGTATAAATATACATTACAGCTCGTTCAGATGCTTTTGGGGCAAACGCTGCTAACATATTGTTTTCTAAGCTTCAAGTGTGGCTATTTGCCATATGCAAGGAAAATGTTACGACTTTGTTTAATAAAACAAGGAAGAATTTCCAAGCTGGGCCAAAAAAATCTAGGATCTGACCCTGGCCAATATCAGATGCTTCAGAGAAAAATGTAAGGGATGCTACGGTATGTATTTCTGGAATAAACTCATTAATTTCAAAGAATAAACCAAACGTAGCTGCCACAGTTAGTGAGTGACTATTAACCATGTGATGTAAGAACTGAAAATATGAGTGGAGTCAGCTGTTACCACCCTGAGTGATGTATGGAGTTTGAGGAGGTCACCACAGTCTCCAGCTTGCTCCAAGCTTTCTGCTTCTGCTTCTCACACAGACATAGATGTACAGCATATAATGAACTCTAAAACATCCTCGAGCTTATCCTCTATTGAACAAGCTTTGTTTTAATATGCCTTAAAGAAAAATGATGGTATGTGGCGTAGCTCAGAAAACGGGGTTTCTGCCCAGAGGTTCAGAAATGCCCTGGAGTCACGTCTTTTCCCGGGTGGTTCATGTGAGGACTTTCTGTGAGCTGACAGTTTCACTCCAGCAAGTGGGTCGTGCCGACCAAGGTTCAGCCTCTCACACTGCTCGTCAGACGTGTCACTGGGCCTGACCACCACCGAAAAGCGAATTGGCGCATTTCTGCCAGGGGTCAGCTCATAGTTGCTAACTTGCTTGATTTTACACTGCCTACAGTTATAGTTCTTCATAACACCATCATACCATCAGCTAGTCAGTAGACCTGCTTCGCCGGACTCTTCTCCCTTCCCACACCTCCCACACCTTCAGGGAGTGAAGGACAGAGACGAGATAACCCAGACGGGTCCCTTTGATTTCCCTTAGCTCTGAAGTCACTCCCCCGATAACTGTCCCCAGGCACATGCCCTGAAGAGACAACAGGGCCATAGCCGTTGTGTTCTGGGTTATTTAATGCTGAGCTGCAGTTTTCGCCATGCGCTCTCCTCCCGCCAGAGGAGAAGACAAACCAGCTGCTCTGCACGTTGCTCCCGCACCTAAGCGCTCAGGCATCCGCGTTGCTGAACACATGCCACGCTGGGAAAGCACCTCTCAGCTGTTCAGAATTAATATTTTTGAATGAGTAACTATGAATAATAACTTATTTTTACTGAAGAAATAGAAAAAGGCAAATTAAAATCGTGTGTCTGATCTAAAGAACAAAACCCCACAAAACCTGAAAAGCATCTTTGTGAGGTCTATTTAAATGTTTGGAGGCAATTCTGAGACAAGAATCTAAATTTAGTCAAGTGATTCAAGAGTTACATTAGCCTACATGATACCAGTGCTAACTTCTGTGGCAGACAGCCAAAGCTGCGGGGCCAGATTGTGAGCTGCTAGAAAGGCGACTTACTTGTCTGAAGGAAAGCAATGCTAGCTGCTTTTATTCTTTTACACGTATATTATATGACTAAAATATGTGGAGAAAGAACATTGCAACTAACTAATACCAAATGCTCTTAATGCCTGACTCACTACATCCAAGTATTTTAAATGCTCCACAAACACAAGTGGGTTTAGTTGCAAACTTCATGTCCGGCAAGTAGGGTGCTTGTGCAAAGAAGTGCTCTGCAGTGCAGCAAAATTAAGAGATTTGCCCAGTATTTCTGAATAAGTGAATGTATGTTCTTTGAAACAGTGGAAGGGTATTCCAAGAACTTAAGTTTAGGAAGTTAAGTTAAAGATCCCTCTAGAATGATTTCCCAGGTTTCCTCCCAGGTTGCTCAGGGAGGTTGTGGAGTCTCCTTCTCTGGAGATATTCAAGACCCGCCTGGACGCAGTCCTGTGCAGCCTGCTGTAGGTGACTCTGCTTCGGCAGGAGGGTTTGGACTAGATGATCCACAGAGGTCCCTTCCATCCCCTACCATTCTGTGATTCTGTGATTCTGTAATAGTACTTTGCCATAATTAATAACAGCATTTCAACTTACTTTGCGAACATGTACTAGATCTGCCTCACATCTCTTCATAGGTGGATGAAGGGAAACACATTAGCTTCTTTTTGAAAGATACCCTTGTTTCTAACACAGCGGTATTATTAGTAGCACTCAGCTTTTCTGTTTTGAGCATTTCGTCTTCACAGCTGCTCTATTAAATAATGCCTCAACATAGACTCAAGGCAGCCAAGGCTGGAGGCACATGGTTCAAGCCTGCAGGCTGGACTCACACAAGTGAGACACACCTGTGTCATGCATGGGGAGTCCCCACCCCAGAGTCCTCACAACCTTGATCCTGTCCTAATAATTCTTACAGGGTGAGGGACAGATGCACAACCCTCCGCAGCAATGTGGTTACACGGGGAAGGTGCCGTACACTGCATTGTGTTACTGAAGACAGTCTGTTGTCAGAAATGCTGGGCTTTGACTTACTGCCATAAGTATGGACTATTCCTTTGTGTTCTGAAAGTGGAAGCCAGACAAAATACTGTGTGAGGCACATGACACACCAAAACCTTCTGTGTCTGCTGGCCTGGATGGTGCTACTCAAAGCTGAACTGCTTGGCCTCCCTTTCGCCTTCTCTCACTGGTAGCACTGAAGTGAAGGTGCTACCTGCTGGATCTGAAGCTCATTTACGCTCCCACAGAAGAGGAAGTGTGCCGCAGTGCACAGAGGCACAACTCCAAAATGCAGTCTGAAAGTAAAGGTTAATTTTTGATTAACGAAAGCATTTCTGTCCCGAGTGCTCCTAGAGAGAAGTGTGTCTGTCCTCGTTGCAGGACGTGAGACTGAGGCATAGGACACTGCTCAAGAACTCAGCAGTTTGGCTTTATTTAGATGAATACCACTCACTGAAACCAATAGGAATAAATTCTATAAATATCACTAACGATCAGGGCCATTGAGGCGAGGCAATCTTAAGAAACCATGCAGTGAACCTGTAAAACTGCTTTCTGTTAGAGTTAAGCTGTAAGTAATGCTCCATTACAATGACATACGGGAGTCCTCTGAGAACTTTTTAAGTACCCACTTAACGGAAGAGCTGCTTAATTCTAGTGAGCAGCGAGCATTTGGGCAGTTCTTGCCTTTGTGTCTGGACTCTCGAGTGAGCTGTCTACTCTTATTGTCTCTGTTCCCACCTGTAAAGTGGGAGAAAGTGCCATGGAGTAAGGCACTCGGGAGTGCTCAGACACTGCGATGATTATGATAATGAGGAAGGGACATTTGAAGCGTCTGGACAAGTTGGAACTGTATGCTCCAGGAGGGCAAGCATGGCATTCACACCAGTTGGTATTTGTATAGTGGCCCTTCCTTATTTCCCACTCTGTCAGGCTGGAAGTTTAGCTCAGGTATTTTTGTTGCCTCCTATTGACATTCTTTCCAGGTTTAGTGCCCTGTTTCTGAGGAATTGTTTAAAATAAATTAGACTATGATGTAAAAATCTTAACTCAAGGCCACTCAATGTATTGACAGGTTTCTTTATTCTGGGTACAAATTAATAGCTCTTTCCAAAGCACCTTGTATTTCCAGTTACTGCTGGGAACTCTTGTTTAATTTATTAATTTCTGAGGACCAAGCCAGATGATCTGGGCAGAGACACAGAGGGAGTATATAGATTTTTTACTGAACCAACTAGTCTTTTAATGTGGAATATTTACTTACAATGTTAGTTATTATGTGCAGAACTGGGAGAAATATTCACCCATGTCTGATATTCATTTGCTATGACATGCTTACAGGCATATTAAATCTCAAACCTCAGCGCACAGCTCAGCTGACTCCCACCTCTTCCAGTGTACAACCTGATGTGTGAGCATCACGCCTTAAAGCAGAAAGACTATTGCAAGCTTTATGTATATACAGTGTGCCTAAATTCTGTCACTCCCCCACTGTCCTACTGGAGATCAGCTTGACTGTCTCATCTAGACAATGCCTCTGTCCCCACCGTGCTCCTTGTGTGATCTCATCCAGTGTCTGCCTAAGGTTTGCAAAACATGGGCTCAGGAAACCAAGCTGAAGGTTTCACACTGTTTCTGCTTATCCACCGAGGCCTTTTCTGCAGTGTGCTCCTGTATAAACACGGGAATTCAAAAGAAGTGTGGCCAGCCATATTCCAGCCTGCATGCCTGGGCCTGCTGATACAGAGTGTTATTTGGCTGGCAGTGCTAATCAGTCAGGCTTCAGGGGTGGACAGAAAGTGTTGTCAGCCAGCAGGCTGAGGCATAAAATCTAAAACTCAGCAAGAGCTGCTCATAAATAGAGTGAAACAAAGCAGTGAAAATTAATCTTGTGTATCTGTGGGAGGTTTTAGGTTAGATCTTTTTTCAAGATACAAAACAAAGGTTTACTTCTGCAGTGGTCAATAAGGTTTTTCACTTTGACTTATCACTCCTAAGTGATTTTGGAGGGAAAAATGAAAGGTTAAAAGAGAAAAAAAAGAAAGATAAAATCACTGCTGCCTTCTTTGTCCTTGCTGCAGTCTCAATTAGATCATGGCAGCACAAAGAGTCGAGGTGGCATTTGGCTCAACCAACGTGATGAGGAATCTTGGCAAGGGCAAGTGCGCAGCGAGGTGGTGTTGGGTGTGTGGGGTGCATCCTAAAGAATATCAGCCACTGCTGAAGCAAATTTTCTTCTGACAGCCATCGATCCAGTTTGGGATTCCTGTCCATTCCTCTTCCCTCCTCAGAAAAGGTCATTACCCCCACCTGTGTGCTGGATGCCAGTGAGCTCTTTCTGTAGCTGCCATCTAATCATGCCAGTGGAAATCTGGAGTGAGAGCAGGACAAGGATCTGAGAGTGGTGAGGGTCGTGGTTTAACCCAGGAGCTGGCAACTAGGACCAGACAGCTGCTTGCTCACCCATCCTTTTCCCCCCCAGTGGGATGGGGAGGAGAATGGATGACAGGTAAAACTCAATTTAATAAAACAATAAAGGAAAAAACTAATACTAATAATGAATATGCAAAAGAAACAATACACAGTACAATTTTTTTCTCACTCCCCAATGACCAATTGTGTAGCCAGTCCCCGAGCAGCGACTGTGGAACACAGAACTCATGGATTTAATGAATTTTGAGGAACTCCTGAAAAAAAGACCAAACTCACAGAAAAGTTGGAACTCCCAGAAAAAAAAAAAGGAATCACTGTTAAGAGAAGATTCCTGCCACTCAGCCAACCCCTAGCTATAAATGGAGCATGATGTCTATGGTATGGAATATTTCCACTGGCCAGCTTGGGCTGGCTGCCTGGCTGTGGTCCCTCCCAGC
>Ga0181612_159967_pt1 | contig 16146 bp, 10 predicted proteins | sample HoacroProtozoa21_FD_119630 | JGI IMG/M metagenome (GOLD analysis project Ga0181612, IMG submission 119630) | Hoatzin crop microbial communities from Cojedes, Venezuel. Combined Assembly of Gp0051906, Gp0051904, Gp0051908
TACCCCAGGAGCCTGTGCAAGCCACCACAGCTGGCTGAGTCCGTCCCTCCGAGCCAGCCTGGCAGGGCAGAATCGACAAGGTTACACCAGCGATGCATTCGGCTCGGAGTGACTGATGCTCTGGGGTAATCCTAAGAGTGCCACTACGGACCTCGAAGTAAATACATAGAAATCGTACTGTGCTACAACGCATTTGTATTCTGTTGTGTTTCTTACCGTGTATTATAATATGGCTTATAAGCCTGCTGTAAAAAAAGTTGAAGCAATAAAGCTTGACTGATTGATTGATGCATCACCCTTTTTAGGGTCCGTTGCACAAACTGTTTTGATAGTGGAAGCCCATAAAGTATAACATCTGTGCTAAAAGTGACACAATGAAGAAGATGATGCACCTGCTTCAATTTCAGCTTTGAGTCATTATTCAGAGCTGGGGGTCTAGGAGTTGCAAAATACTGCCTTTCTAGTTCCCTACTGGTTCGCCAGAAGATAAATGTCTAAAACGAAGGACCCCGGGCGCACAATAATAAAAACCTTTCTAGAGTCTAGACCCTTCCACTAGTTAAAGGAAACCTATTCCCATTTTTCTGTTAGGAAAAAAAATGGGATGCAGTTTCCCAGTGGCAGAGATCAAGTTTTTTATTTATATTAAAAATGCAGAACTGGGGGGCGGGGGGAGAAACCCTTACACAGACAAGACTAGTGGATTGAGGGGCAAATCTGACCCCAACTCCTCAGCTCTGATCCCAGCACACGGCACAAGGGAGCGGGGCTGGCCATAGCTCTATGGTCAGACACAAACCACCCCTGTAAATTAGCTGTCATTTCCATCTGGGGAACACAATGAAGTTTAACGAAGCACTCTGAAAGCTGAAAACAACTAGAGCACAGTGTTCGTGTAGAATTACTGGCCAAATCAACATTTCCTTTCCCTTTGGTAAATATGGGCAAACCTACAAGATCTGAGCCATGCAAAATTCAACACTCTCCAACATCAGCTGTGTTTCAACCCGAACACCTTAGTTCAGCCCCTACCTGCACTGTTGGCTGTACAGGTCTCAAAGCTGGCACAGGTCCTGAGAGGGAACATCTCCCTCTTTTAAGATCAAGCCTGTTTATATTTTTTGGAGGACAAATCCTGTGAGGGGAATTTTCCATTCCCACTGACACTACCAGCAGCTGAGGACATCCAGATTAGATGGTCCCGGTTAGTTTTTTCCCTCAAGGATATGCTCGACTATTTTCTAGGTTTTTAGGGCTTTTATCATCATAATCAGTGCTCCATTGCTAACACATGCATGAGAACAAACACTCATGGGCAAAACTCTCTTAAAAACTAGGAGCACTCATGAAATTCCCACTGGACTGTGGGGACTTCTCTGCCAACACTGGAAACCATGGGTCTGAGCAGAGTTGAGAGCAGGACAGACCTCGATTCCTCCCACTGTTCCTCCCCCATGGGGAAGCCAGCCTGCAGCCTCTTGGCTGTGTGTTCACATTTTATGTTGTCTTCACGTTAAAAGCGGTGTAGGTCCGCATGCATATTCACCACACCAGTCTAACGAAGCTGTGATGTGGACAGACCGGGGCATCACCCAGCACAGTGTTCAAACAGGACATCAATGTCTTGAAATGGAAGGACCGGGAAAGTGAGTGCAGCACCCAGGAAGGGGAGTTTTCTGGATTCAGTCGATGCTGCACTGGACTGTGCTGGTGGACACATTTGGCAGGAACGAGAGGCGAGCTGTTCAGCCAGGGGCCCCTACTCAGCCCCAGCCTCTTGCCTTTCATGTCAACCATTACTAGGTGCAAGTCAGGTGGGAAGAGGAGTGAAACGAAAGAAGGATGAGATCAGATCTTGTTCACAAACCATCAATAAATTTACCTTGAAACAAACCTTTCTCCAGCAAGTTCATTAAAGGCACATTGATCTTTCTTCTGTTGCATTTCTAGCATACAGGTTGGTATCTCTGGAAATTGTACGTAACATGCTTTGCATTTAGAGAGAAGTGGCTTGGATATCAAACGACCAAATAGCGCTGAAGAAAGGTTAAAGAGTGTGACCTATTGAACACTAACCTTCAACTGTTCTTGCAGGAGGTACATTTTCCCTTAAGCAAAATAACTAACCTTTGAACCTCAGACCCTCATATTTATCTTTTGCCTTCTGGCTCTTACTGACAAAGGTTCAGTAGAAGAATGGTCCTGAACAGATCAGGTTTGCTTCACCCTTCTGATCAGGTTGGGGTACATCTGGCTATAGTCTGGCCTTTGTACCCACACAGGAAACCTAGATTGCATTAGTTCTAAGTGGCAGCATCTCAAGACCAGAAATAAACCCTGTTTTTTTCAGTCACATCACAGTCTTCATCCCAGATTTCTTTAGATCTACGTCAACACAGAAGTTAGTTGATCTACTCTAACTCAGCACCACAAGATCTTATATCTGTGTATATTACCTGCAGGGTTGCTCTACAAAGCAATGGCAAACATCCTTCCAGATCAATGGCGCCTGCTTGGAAAATAAATGTCCTGGATTAGCCTTAGACATTCGGGTAGCAGCAGGACACCATTGTCCTGCAACAACATTCTTCTCCATTGACATTATCTCCTCGTTTTTATCTATTGCAGACTAAACTAGCATCTATCACAGGGGAAACTCTGTAAATGATTCTTCACCTTGGTGTCATCAGAATTGTTACTAAACACTTAACTTTCAAGGGGTTTCTCTTCAGATTCTACATTTCCTTTTCCTATAAAAGACTGTAACACACTGCTGTAAACTGTATCTGCCAAGAGTCTGCATACATCCCCTTTCCCCTTCTCTAATGCATTCCAGAATTTCCCCTGCATTTTCCATGACTTGTTGGTCTTCTGTTGGAAGAAACAATAAATATGATCTATGGTACTGTACTATTGACTCAAAAAATGCTGAATATAATTCCTAGCACTATCATGGACTTCCCATGCAACTAACATTTAGTTTCCCTTGGCCAAATTATCAACTGAAACTCTGGCAGCTGCTCACCTATGCAAGTAGTCTTACTGACACCAATACACGAAATCCAGAATCAATTCCTCAGCCTCCTCTTTGAAAATGAGAATATAATTTCTTACTTTCTCAGACTCATCATCTAAATCCAAAACAATAAACTGGATCTTCAGCTGGGTTCAGCTGAGCCCTGCCAATGAACACCACTGAGGGCTGGCTTAACGGCAGACTTGTATGAAATGCTAAAATATTCAAAACCCTCAATAGCCCAAAGCAGTCCTCATCTCTTACACATTCACACTTGAAATTATAACCTTGTGGCCCTTCAACACGGGTTGGGGTTTTTCTCATTCCTTCCCACAGGCATGACCATCTTTCTACATTTTGCTAAAAGGATTCACCAATCCACCTGTGCTACTGTCTCATTTCAGGATATTAGCTTCATACTCCTCAAAACATATGAAATCTTAGGCGGTGGGAAGAGGTCTTTTTGGTCCACCAGGACAATCAGTGGTGTCAGAAGCATCATGTGCAGTGCTAACTGAAAAATACTTGTCTCTCTTCCTCTTCTTTCCCTGTAGTTTCAGACTGAAACACTGCAGTGAACTGTGTCCAGGGTTGGAGATTAAATAAGTGCAAATCAGGTCCCAGTCTGCAAGCAATTCAACAACTCGGACCAAGTCTTCAAGGTAATAAACAGGATGGGGAAGTTCTGCCCATGAACCACTGAAACAACCATACTGGTGAGCTCACACCACTCACAATCGCCAGGGTAAAACGTGTGAGCATGGGGCACTGAGGATTGGGCTGTGGAATTAATATCTCCAACACTGTTAGATCTATCCAGTCTGATCCCTTTCTTTCAGACTAGGCTTTCCACTGGAGCTGGAATATACATACGCATATCCCAAGTGGTGTTTTATGCAAGCAAAGAGGAGAGACGACCAGAAAACTCCATTAAGTCAACTATGCTCTCCTTGTGCAGATTTAAATTGCCTAAGACACCGAGAACTATTTTAAGGATGACCAACAACTGCAGTGATATTCCTGGTGAATCCCTCAAGACTTTTCTGGTTCATACCTGACCTTCAATCTCCTTTGCATTTTAAGATTGGGCATCCCTTGAAGTGATCCCTTCTTTTATTGTGGGCAAGTGTCCACTAAGGACCACTCAGGTCATAGAATCATAGAATCATAGGTTGGAAAAGACCTCTAAGATCGTCAAGTCCAACCATCCAGCCAACACCACCATGCCTACTAAACCATATCCCGAAGTGCCACATCTATGCTTTTTTTGAACACCTCCAGTGATGGTGACTCAGCCACCACCCTGGACAGCCTATTCCATCTTCCTCTTTAAGTAACCTCATCAAGATGTGGACCTTCAAGACAAACTCAGCCAAAGCACCAGTCTGCTGTTGCCTCAATCCCTTCTTGAATTAGCTGTGCAAAACAGTACATGCAACACCACACAGGAACAGCACCAGGCAGAGCCCATCCATAAAATGCTGCAAAAGATTTGCCGTGGGTCTCAGAATCAGAAAGGTCAGGATCTCTTAGCTAAATATCATCACCCATAAGGCACAGAAAAAGCCCCACTGTTCTAAGAGTGCTACAACGTCTTATCACAATGGAACAGATAAAAAAAGAGGACTGCAGCTTTAACTTTATATTTCTGGCTTTTGTTGGCTGAAGCCAGATCCTTGGTGTTATTTTAATGCAGCAGCAAAGAGCTGCATTTAATACATGATAGGCTCAAGATGCTGCTGCTTTTTTTTTTTCCTTTTCTATATGAGTGCTGAATATCCAGCACGTAATTGAAAAAGGAAAAGGAGCTGCTTGTTTGCTGCCTGATCCAGGAATGATTAAAGGTAGAAGTTTTTCAGACATTACTGACAGAAAGGGTATAGTTAAAGCTGCTTTAAAAAAGAGAGACTTCATAAAGAGCCAGTACTCAAACCGCTATTAAAAGCATCATGCTTGTTAAAACCTGTAAAAAGGCAGGAAATCAGTGAGTGAAATGCAGCTTCTTCACCAATTACTGAAAGGAGTGTACACCTTAAAGCACTCTTTGAATTGTGTCATCTCAGCCTCCCCGCGCTCCCCCCGTCCAGCAGCCTCCGTGCATGTGTCTGTGCGTGCGCACGGGTGTCGGGGCTCTCAGCCTTGTGCCCGGCCATTCATGGGTACATTAGCGATGGGGGGGTGGTTGGGGCAAGAAGAGGGGGTTACAATGCTGCACCAAGTTCACTTCTCGCTCGTTGTTTGCGACCCATTTACAGCTGAACGGCTCCGCACAGAGACAGCGTTAAATGACTCTCTCCACCTCTTCACCGAGCCACTTGTTTTTGTCATTCCTTTCTCTTTTTTAAAAATCCAAAGGAAATAATTGATAAACCGAACGCCGTCCACCTTAAAGGCAAATGCATATATCCACCTGGTTAAAATTCCTCCTCTTTCTATTTTCCATCTCCCTATATCCATTTTGCTCGGCGCTGTTTAAACAATACTTCATCAAATGCAGCCTGAAGCAAATAAAAAGCACAGTAGAGTAAATAAAAAGTAAAAAAAAAAAAAAAAAAAATCACAGGCTGGAGGGTAAGTACTTTTATTCCTGTACTTTCATTGCCTGGGGAATTATTATTCCATTGCTGGTTTCAGGAGGGGGGAGGGATTGGGGGGGTGAAAGGACAGCCATGTTATTCGCAAAATGGATTGGTCCTCTCACTGCTTTTCACTCCTCTGGGTTCTCAAGAGTCCACTGATTACAACAAAGTGTGGCCATCTATTCCGTCTTATTGACAAAGGTCCTTAATTACTGCTGCACCAGTAATACCTGCTATTAAATTCTGCTAAACAGAGGCTGCAAATTAGCTGCGGATCCCGGTAACCTTTTGTGTGTAATTACAGGCAGCGGGATTGACGCTAAGGCTACAGCACTGACCCGAGTCATAGCAATGGGAAACCTTTGTTTATCACCTGTGGTGGGGGCCAAAATGTGAAATTAAAAGCTCTCCATCAGTGGAAGGCCTTCAGAAGCCCGGGAAAGCAACAGGAAGGCAAAAAGCAAACTGCTCTATATTTATAACCGACTTCTTCAATTGCTATTTAAACTCGCAGCTCATTAACCTGGGTGGCTGTTGTAGCATGCCAGCCATGCAAAGTTTAAAATGGCAAAAATTTAGGTTGTCTTTTTGAGGTGTTCTGTATTTCGTGAAGGCCTTTAACCTGCATTTAAGAGCCAGTTTGATGAAATTGCTGACTACAAACCGGCTGCGATATTGAAAAACCAAACCCAATAATGCACAAATGTTTTGCATTTCCATGGCGGGAGGCAGGCGGTTGTGGAGCCCTGGTTTGCCTCCGCCAGGTTTCAGCATCAGCCGGTCCCTGGGGCACCGGAGCTGTCTCCAGCCGTGGCTCCATCCTGCTCAGCTCTGCACCCCCCAGGTCCCAGCCTGGATAGCACAGGCTGCAGCAGGGTGGGCATCTGCCTGCATCTCTTGTTTGACATTAACATTTGGGCACAAACTGAAGCACAGGAAGTTCCATCTGAACATGAGGAAGAACTTCTTCCCTCTGAGGGTGACGGAGCACTGGAACAGGCTGCCCAGGGAGCTTGCGGAGTCTCCTTCTCTAGAGATATTCAAGACCCGCCTGGACAAGGTCCTGTGCAGCCTGCTGTAGGTGACCCTGCTTCGGCAGGGGGGTTGGACTAGATGACCCACAGAAGTCCCTTCCAACCACTGCTATTCTGTGATTCTGTGATTCTCCAGATACATATCCAGTGTGTGGACTCACTCCCCAGGGAGCGGTTTAGTGCAGTGAGTGCTGAGCTACTGGACATACTAAAGCCTCTTAAAGCATGCCATCAGTTGGGATGCTGGGATAGGACATAGTTAGGTTGGAAGGGAAAAGCCTTGGCTGGCTCAGTGCTAGATGTTGGTCTGTTAGCACAGAATCTCATTTTTTAGAGGAACAAACCTTGAATCCATTAAAGCACAATTTGGAGAACAGTTTGAGAACATCCTGGCAGACAGTTTTCTATTATTTCCTCACCCAGCTGCAGGCAGTTTCATCATGAGATGCAAAGAACTCAGCCTGCACTTAGAAAAACTGGCGACAAATGTTCCAAGTCTTCCAACCAAACAAGCTCTTCCCAAGCACATGTTTCTAGCAGTGGCTGGTCGTGTGGTGTTTGTAACATAGAAGTTTTTACTAATGTGTTAGATGCTGGATTTCATGGAGTCAGTCAGAGCTCCCTTAACAAGTCCTGAAGATGATCCCAGGATTTTGTACTGTTTGTTTTCGGCAAGCCCTAGGTATGCAGGATAACCAGTCCTGGAGTATAACTCATTTTCAGTCAGCTCCAGATGGTTGTGTGTATCTGACACCTCAGTATCCCTTTCATCTCTCTCTCTCTTAGTTGCAACAGCACGTCTTGAAACTTGGGGAAACCTATATAGGGCTGCTTTGGAAAAAAACGCCTGTTCTTGTGTTGAAGGTACTGTAGATATTATTGATGCTGGTACATGCCTGAGCACTAAAAGGTTCAGTGACATTCTCTTCATTTGAAAATGCTGATTCTGCATGTGCCTTGATGGGCAAATCAAAAGAGAAGAGAAGAGAACTTGCCCTTGGCTTTTTCTAATTTAGCATCAGGTAGGCAAAATATATCTATGCTCTGCCTCTGTTGCTAAAAAAATCATTCAGAACAGATGCCATTTTAATGCAGCCTTTTTCTCCTAAGAAAATTACTTACTCTCTGCCATAGTTTGTTGATCATTTTAAGGTGTTAAGTGCTGGAAACAGCAGTTTCCTGGCTGTGTGCCATTTGGAAATGGATAGAGCATTAATGCCACCTGCTGAAAATCCTCGTGGGACCTGCTTGAGGGAAGATATATACTATACATGGGGATTGGAGGTTTTATTGACACTTGGTAACAGTGATAACATTCGTCGTGTAGGAAAAAAGAAAGTAGAATCTGATATATTGTCCCTCTTGACAGATGGCAGTTTAATTCTTTCCTCCCCTTGTTTGTATACATCTTATCCTGACATTTATCAGGAAAGCTATCAGACCCAACATTACTCCATTTTTCTGGGGTCTTAAAGGAAAATTATAGTGTAAGCATCAGGTTTTGCTAAGAGGGGAGTCTTAACTTTTACACACAGAAGGTAGCTGCCGATTTCATAGGAAGTTCAGACAGTCTTTATTACTACAGCTGTGTGATGAACACGTTTTACTATTGCATAACTGGTTTTTGCCATAACAAAGGCAGCAGGCTGCATGTACCTGAGAAAAATACATTAAGTGAATTACAGGATGTGTACGTGAGAGACAGAAAAAGCGTGGGACATACCAGGATGTCCCGGATACTGGAGCCAAAGCTAGAGGTTTGGACCTGACAGCAAGACCTCGGTCGTTTTAGAAAATAGTTGCCACTAAACAGTTCAATAATTCACATCCTTAATGCGGGTGTCATCTGAATGTCGCTAGAAGTCCCAGTGTTACTGTGTATTTAAAATTCTTCTTCATTTTTCTAAAGAATTCCACTCCTGGAGTTAGGTGATGATGTGACAATCTCAACTTTTGTTTAAAAACATTAGCAAAATTTCCAGCTTTTTGTTGTGGAGAGAAAAAATTACAGTGCTAGCACAAGGAATGTAATTCATGTCAAAATTTTAAATTATTGGCACTTTAAGCTACACATAAAGACATACTGTGGATTGTTGTAAATGACACATAGTTTTTAATACAGGAGGATCTGACCAGATTCAGTAACTCTTATGCTGACAGTGAACAAAGGGCGAACAAGATCACGGTGTGCGAGGAGTAAGGATCAACCCTGAGTACAAGACAAAGGAGCAGAGCCAATGCACCAGTTACCTCTTCCTCTAACTTTGACCCCTTCGGTCATCAGCTCACTGCTAAGCTGACTTTCTGGCAGAGGAGCTTTGTGAATTGCCTTCAGTAAGGTTTAGGAAAAAAACTATTCTTTCTGTTGTTTGTTGGTGTAGGAAAACTAACACAGGATAAAATCCTGCTGACATCAACACCTAGACTGATTCGTTGTAACTGACAATTTAAATTATCAGCGTGGTTACTTTTCCCTCAGAGTCAGTGGAGAGTGAAAAGGGCACTTTAAAGGGGAAAATGGTGCGATTTAAAAATTGCCTTCTTGAAACACCTCTCTTCTCCAGGTCAGTAGCTATTGTCAGAGTGCAAGCATAGGAAAGTGGGGTGTTGTCAGTCATCTCCTCAAATGTTCATGATCTGATGTCAGGGAGCAACTGATGCTCATGACCAAATGTACTCCCTGAGTGTTCAACCCTCTTACTCTTCCTGCTGGAGATAATCCCCTTTGAAATTGCTGACTGCAAATTTACTGGTGATAAAATCTGCCTCTCTTCTTTTAAACTACATAAAACAGTGACAAAGAATTCTTTTTAAAATCAGCATGAAGCCCACAGTAGGTTATTAAACAAATTGCTACTGCCAGCAAATGGCCTGGAATTCCAGCTCTACTTTAAGAAATGAGATGATCTTGGGAAAAATACAGGAGAGAAGCCGAACATATTAAAATCATAAACCACTACAGTCTCTGCATGGTTGGCAGTTTGGCATTTGGAATTTAATGTTGCATTAATGCCCCCTACTGATAAGCCTTCAAAGATCTACTTTGGATCAAGCTAAGTATTTCATAGTACTGTGCATCAATACTTTCCTTAAATTAAAAAAAAAAAGCATGTATCTCATCATAACTGGATTCGTCGTAAATAAATCACGTTTCTTTTAAGTCTGTTCCATAAGAAGGCCTGTGCTGTCACAAAAGCAGTAACAAAAAAGTCCTTGCAATTGTCACATATGAACCCTTTCTACTGTTTGTATAGTAAAAGGGACAAAGTGATGTGGCGTGGCTGTGTAAGAGCTAAATCCTAAAGGAGAGAAGGAATCTTTAAAACTTTGTAAACAAAGTAGATTATTATAATGAAATATAGCTTGCCAAAGTAGAAAATTTGCAAGAGGTTGAACAGATGTATTGCTGTTCAGGGGTATACTAGGGGGGCTGAGTGATAGGCCTTTTCACAGCATTTATCTATTTTCTAGGTAAAGAAAAGATACCATTAGTATGGATTTTTATAGACGCTTTCTTGCATATGTCAACACAGGTATTGCCCGATTCCATAAGAGAGCTGGGGATTCATTTCCTCCCTCTTTCAAGCCATGGGGAAAATGCTTTTTCTCTGCTGTTAGTGGTTAAAAAGACATACTGTGTTTTCTCCAGTTCCCAGCACCTGTGCTGCTGTATCTTCTCTCTTTGTCCATTCATCTTCCTGCTTCTCTGAGATACATAAAGTCTTGTGCAAGTGTCCGTAGCATTGGCTGACCACCTAGAGCTTGTAGGGACACTGACCCCTGTGTGTCATTCCCTCTGAAGAGAGTGAGGAGACCTGTGTTGGCCCCTTTTGAGGATGAAGGAGTGAGTTCAGCCTTTCACAGGCAGAGCTCATGTAAAGAGGCTGTCCCCAGGCAGCCCAGCTCCTCAGGAGTGCGATGAAGGCAGTGAGAGCAGGGTCAGGCTGTGACAAGACAGAGTATGGGGCCCGCCAGCCCTGGGTGAAAGCTGGGCAGGGGTGGGACACAGGGGCTGCTGGTGCCCTCCTGTCCTTGCTGAGTGCAGTGTCCCAGGCAAAGATGTGGCATTCTGCAGGGAAACTGCCTGCTCAGCTCCCAGTCATCAATAGCTTGCACAGATACTGTCTTATGAATGCAGAGAATCTGGCATTTTTCCCTTTCAGTACGGATTCAGTGGGATTGTGAAGGGAGAAAGACTGTTGCATCTCATAGCCGTGTGGGCATTTCATACAGCAGTGTTGTGCTTATGGTACACTTGTACACGTGTGTTGTAGGATTGGAATGTAAATAGAAAAAGAGTGTGTGGGAAAATGCCAGCAAATTTTGTGGCGTTAAAGCACTGATTTTTATCAGTGAGAGGAGACTGTGGAGCATTGTTCAATGGTGTCGCAACCTTACCGTGAAAACAGAACTAGGAGTGCTACCTGACCGCTAACTTCTGTGCATCTGATACAGGATCCAATGCGTACCATGCACAAACCTCTGCTTACGTAGATGTGTATGGCTTCTTGTACTGAAGTCACTAGCACAAATAATTAAGTGGAAGGCAGGACCAATTGGGAAATACCCACTTCACACATAGCTTGACATATGAGCCAAGAGGACAGCCAGTCAAGCCTACGACACACATGCTTTCCTTTGGTGGCTCTTGAACAGGCAAGTTAGCGTCATCATTACCAGCATCCTCAAAAAACAGCATAGCAGATCTGTAAATAATTTTCCTTTGTTGTTTGTAAGAGCATTTTTAGTAGTCTTTGAATTAATGGACCCTTTCCTTACAAAGGCAGTGGTCACAGATTACAAGTGAGAAAAGGAAAATAAAAAAACAATAGGACAGAATCGTTCATCCACTGTTTGGTCAGAAGCAGGTATGTGGTTCTTGGACAACCACAGCATGAGATGGCAAATACTTGCACATCCATTTCTGCTTGGTAGAGAGCCAACAACCCAGGATTTGAAAGAAGATGTGCCCATCTCTTGAATTTTCTCCACCACAAAGGAGAAGTGTGCTGAGCAAGTAGAGTTATGTAGGATAGAGGAAGGAGGGCAAACTGCTGTTGATATCAGTTATCTTTCTCAGTTGATAAGATCAGTGTCACATTTCAGTGGATCTAGGAAAATTTGTCAACTGAGGTTTTTTTGACAGGGCAGTATTATGATGTGATGCATTGATCTTCTTGTTCAAATTCCTCAAGGACCGTTACCTAAAAAAGAAGCTGAAATGTTTTTTTAGCCAGTGCATTATTTTAACCAGTATTTTTAGAGGTCATTCTACTCTTGAAAAACTTCTTTTCTGGAAACAAGTGCCTTAGGAAGATATAAAGTCCTCTTTTGTCTGAGAGTGTCTTCTTCAGCTTTGTAACTGTACCTAGTCCCAACTTAATTCCTAAAGTGGTAAAATAATACAATTACTTCTTGAAATGGACTTGTAAGAAGCTCTGCAGAGACCATTCTCATTTCTACACGGGCCCAGCTTCAAAAGCTTGTATGTGCTAATAACCCCTCTCTGCCTCCAAGCTGCTTTCCAGCTTGTGCCACCATGCTGACTGGACTTAAAAACTGCTGTAACAAAGGCATGTCTTGTAATTGGCTGCTCTCAGAACCAGCCGTGGCTTTTGTGTGCTGCAATTGCTTCAGAAAATTGATTTCAGAATCAGATTGCAAAGTCAGTTGTATCAGGTGAGGGAGAGAAAACACATCGGAAGAGGGGCAGCTTGGAAAGATCATTGGCTTTTGTGTTTATTCAGACAGTGTAAAATATATGGTTATTTGGCATAATGAAACTATTTGCTTGGAGTTATTTTACCATTAAGTGGAAGTCTGATATAGGTTATTTTTCTCACTGTCTCAAAGTAAAGTATTTTCTCATTACACATTCCTCTAGCTGATTTGTCTTTTTTTGGTAATACCTGCACAAAAGTAGATTATTTGCTGCATTCAGTCCCTTGGCGACCTAAAAGATTATGCAGTCGGCCAGATCCTTACCATCCATTAAAAATATTAATTTACTGTGGTCAGAGACTGGTAAGAGCCTTTACTGTCGGATGGGCTCTTTCTCTTTCTACAGACCTGGATATGCTACAGAAGTGTGAAAGTGAAACCTTTTAAGGCATGTTATTTGTGATAAAATGGTACAGAACAGATGCTTAACGAACTGCTAAGGCTGTAGAGGCTCAGGCTTTTGTTGATCCCTGAAGAGTTCACACTGCTAACTCCCATTAATGCTAATTAACCTACTACCCTCACACCTCAGTGTGAGAATAGGCCTATTAGATGCTAGCACATCTGGATCAGATGGACTTCTAATTAATGGTTGTCTCCGTCTTCTTTGTTATTTGTAAGGATAGGCTTGTCTGAGGGGGTGTTTAACATTTTCCTGACCACTTGAGCACTCTACAAAGTGAAAATGTAGACCCTTCTTATGTAGTCAGGGTTTCAGTATAGGCAATTTCAGAAGTCCTGAAAAAAATCCCAAAGACATACTGTGAAAAGCTTGTCAAAGTAATTGTTCTACATAAAATTATCATGTAATAATACAAATCCAGTGTTTTCCAGGTGCCTGTAATTCTTCTGCCAGTATTTGAAGGAAGTTTTCTTATTTAAGGAAACAAAATATGAGATGTTTTCTTTCTCTATTTGTGTCAGATACAAACACTAGAAGTAAGAAATCTATATCAAGTGAAGGATGATTTAGTCAGTGGGTATAATTTGGCCACACATAAATACAGACGACACAAAAAATTTTTGACCCCTGAACCAGCTTGAATTTCTGAGGCCTTATCCTTATCAGGATACTTCAGGAAATAGCCTCAGTAATTTTGAACAGAGGCTTGATCTGCTTTTAAACAAGTAAAAGTGGTCATGAAATTTAACAATCCATGTGATTTATTCAAATTTATTGTGCTTCTAACATCCCTTTGCTGCAGTGGCAAGACTGGAGTTCGCATCTCCAAGGAAAAACAGCCTTGCTTCTTTCGCAAAGAAAGACCTGGACCCATCCCTTGGCAAACACATTCTAGGACAGTATATTTCTGATATTATCCAGCAGACAGCAAAGACACACTTTTAAGAATTCCTTCCAGGAGTAATTTAGGAGTCCTACACCTAGGTAGCCTGTTTGTTTTCATGCCACACATATGCTATGACTGTTGGATACTCCAGTGTGTCTATTTCAAGAGTCATGCTCGCATCATCTAGCTCAAAAAAAACACACCAAAATTTTTCAGGCTTTGCATAACAGTTGGTCACCAGAGCTTATTCAGAGGGGGAGGTGGAAATGTGATTAAAATGGGTGGAACTGTGAGCCACAGTAGGTGTGTCAAGTGTTTTTGGTGCTCTGCTGATGAAATTGTGACAGTTTCAGTTCATGAAGTGAAACCTCCCACTGAAGCTTTCTGGAAACAAGTATCTGGTAACAAGGGTATCAATAGGTAACTATCTGCTAAGGAACACCTCATGCAAAATACTGTTTTGGTTTCTTTCAGAGGGAATAGAAGCTTTTTGTTGTCATTTGTGTGCAAGAACAATTTTCCAATTATCAGTCATGCACATTAAAGGCATTGTAAGATTTATTATCTGTAGCCTATGGGAAGGCTGATAAGCTGAAAGAATTCACCTGTTTATGTATAAATACCAGCAGTGTTCAGGGGTTTTCAAGTTCATTCATATGGATTTGCTTTATGATTTATGTAAGTGACAAAACACACAGCAAAAGGAGACTTTTGCAGTGCCCATATGACTGTCTCACAGGACATAGAGATTGTATGGCTAGACAGTACAGGAGAAATTTTTACAACCTCTTGCTTTTCTCCCTCGATTTCTTGCTCCTCTGTTAAGAGCCCTGGGGAATCTTCAGTATAGGCTGATCAAAAAGCTCTGCCTCCTAATGACTACTCTCTTTTAACATTAATCTCTGTCTTTTACAGATTTATGTCCCTTTCCCAAATGGAGCTGGCCTCTTGCTTTCTTGTTTGCGAAAGAGGGGCCTCTTTTTTGTGGGTAACAGTAAAAAAAAAAGGCAATTTTCCGATTGTTGTTAAGGGAACTGGGAAGTGGTTTGCGATGAATGAAGAGAGTGTATGCAGTCTGGGACTTTAGTGCCACTGTCTGGTATTGTAATAATTTTGTTTTGGATGTGCAGTGGTTGCTGAGTTATGCTGTCAGAGTATTGAGGTGAAAGGTGAAGGGGAGGATTTCTGAATTTAGCCCAGTAGCCCTGGGATTAGTGGAACTCAATTCTACTGCTTACTTCAAAGATTTTATTTCTTTAGAACCAGGACACAATCTTACACTAATGCATGATTAGTACCTGCACCAGACAATTGCCATCTGCCCACAGAAGATTGCAAGACTTCCGTAATATTTCTTGCACATTTAAAAAAGTGTTTTTTTGATTGCAGAGAACTCCCACAACTTAAAGAGGAGCAAGGAGGTACAGTGGTAGGAATGTTTGCAAGGATGGAATCAGTGTGGGCTTGTAGAGCAGTGCAGAATATAATGGTGTGGTGAGGGACAGGTGTTAAGTGCTACAGAATTAATCCATTTAAATAGCTTGCTTTGAGGAAAAAACACACACCAATTGTTCGAGTCCAGCTTGTCAAGCTTGCTCTAAAATCAAGCAGGAGTTTTTAAATGGGGCTGAGTCAGACATGTGATGTGTTTTCTTAACGCTATCATGAATGAGCTTCTGCAGAATCAGGACCTAAGCGTATATCATTGAGCTTTTTCATGTGAAGATTATTGACTAATCCAGAAAAATCTGGTCCAGAAGAAAGGTAAATCTTGGCTGTGCCACAGGCTCTACTGTGACCTAAGGGCAGTCATTTTATCTCCTCTGCTTTTGTCCCCTCTCTGTAAAATGGTGATAAGAGCATTTTCTTATCTTACAATGGAGTAGTGATGATTAAATACTAAGGATTATGACATGATTAAATACTGTGGTAATGGAGGCCATTAAGCACCTTAGACACTTCTATTCATTGGCTGCTTTTCTAAAGTGAATTATTGAGCATTTTTAATTTTTCCCGAATAAACTCAAGGAAATTAGTTGATAAGGATTAATAAATAAACCCTGCAAAATAGCAGTGTTAAACTGCGTTGTGTTTTCTGAATTATGTAACTGGATGTTTTGTGTCTTTATCTGAAGTCAGCCTACATGCTGTTCTTCACTGCTTCCTTCAATGACTGTAAACCTGGGAATAAGGAGAAAAGTCAAAGTTGTTATCTGCTACAGAGCAGCTATCTGTAGCTCTGACTATGGCTACAAAAATCAGGGATTTATGCATTTGTCACTTTAGGTCCTAGCTTTAGAAACTGAAGAATGTTAGAGGACTGACGTCGATTAAGGCATCTGTGACCAATAAATCAAAGCAAATGTTAGAGAATTCTTATGGTACCCATAACGGGAAATTGAACACATGTTTATGCTTAAATATAAAGAAAATATTAATGAATAGTGCACTGGGCAGGGTCCTGCCGCCAGAAGTGGTTCTACATGGAGTCTGCAAAGACGCATCAA
>Ga0181612_176436_pt1 | contig 16146 bp, 12 predicted proteins | sample HoacroProtozoa21_FD_119630 | JGI IMG/M metagenome (GOLD analysis project Ga0181612, IMG submission 119630) | Hoatzin crop microbial communities from Cojedes, Venezuel. Combined Assembly of Gp0051906, Gp0051904, Gp0051908
TGGGGAAGATGGGTAGGCTGTTGCTTTCATTTTGCAATTAAAAAATTGACATTTATAGGTTATAATAATTTCTCAGACAGTACAGACATTGGAGAAAGAATTGCCACCATTGCAATCTGAGTGTCAGGAAGTGAAACAGGCTATGAACATCTCTTCTGGTAATATTGGACTAAGAGACTGAGAGCTTCTAGTTCAACCATTGAAGATCCTGGACATCTGTGAAATACAGAAATGGGATAAAAGTACTTCCCATTTCCACATAATTTTGTTTTTCCTCTGACAGAAACTACATAATTAACATAAATAAATGTGAAGGTTATTAAAATTTTTTACATTTTCTCTGGTTTGAAAAGATTAAAAAAGGAAAATTATAGGAGTACCAAACACCCACTACAATCTCAAGTTGTTCTGTGTAGGTGTAAAGTTCGTAGGTAAGATACCAAGACAAAAATCAAGACCAAGTTAAAAAAGAAAAAGTTCTTGAAATACTGACTCAGGTCTTCTGAAACACTCCAAGAAGGGTTATCTAGCATCACAGTCTGTCCTGAAAACAGTTCAGCAGATCCACTAACATACTGCTCTGGGTCTGCGAGTCAAATCCAAAAAATCTTAAGAGCAAATGAAAGTCACTCTTAGTGGGAAGAAACTTTTGGCTGTTTAATTTTTTGCAGTTTAGACATGTTACGTTTTCAGAATTTGAAGCAATTTGATCATTTCCATGTCTGTATAAATCCAGAGAAGAAAGCTGCTGCTTTCAATAGCAAATGGAAGAAATCCAAGTTGCTGCAGTCTTACTCTGCTTTTGTGCTCCTCCCCTCCACTAACACTGAACATGGTTAACCCAATCACTGACATGATCAGCAGGAAACCCACTACTTTAGGGAGGAAAACAGTTATTTTTCAGCTAGATCAGCTCCCTGAACCAGCTTACCATATAGTTACACCAGCGGTGTCACAAGGGACAAGGGAGGAAGCATGCAGTGAAGAAACAGGGTAGGACTGCAGCAGCCAAAGTTAACGCTCACATAAATGGCTAGGGCACTGCACCTAACTCCAAAAGGTGATGGAGATGCAATGATACCCGGCTTTTCAAAGCTGATTCTGTGATGCAGATGCCCACTGAACCTTATGTTTAAGATAAAGTAGAAGTTAACAAACTTATAGAGGTGGTTCAACTTAAGGCATGATGTTTACTGACCTTGAAACATAGAAATATGCTGGCATATTGCTTGAACAACTCAATGATACGCAAGAAGGAATGCAGATGTTTAGCACCAACCAGCACAGCTCAGTAGTCCATATCCAATGTAAAACATGCAGAAGTCCTTCCATGGCCCAAAGAGGTCAGAAATTCTGCTGAGCAGAAGTTAGACACATGAACTGAACTACTCAGATTTTACAGATCAGCTGTATATATTAGACCAGCAGCAGACTTTGTAAGGCTTGGTTTCTGGCATCACCACTTACCTAGATGAGACAACTGAGAAGTTTTTTTCTGTGGATGCTACGGCCCACTAGTCTGGAAAGGGAGAGTACTAGGGGAAGGGCACTGGCATCAACCTTTTAGAACCAAATCAATAGTCTGCATCAATATTATGTCTGTAGTTTTTGGCTGTTCATATCACACGTGTGAAAGCATGAGCCTTGGATTGTTAAAGATGCCTTGAAGTTTGAGTCTTAGAAAATCAGCCTAAAGTACATTGATTTTGAGATTTACAGAAATAGTAATAACTATTTTCAGAATTCATGTTAGCACAGCTCATTATTTAGAAGAGGTAAATAATGACTTGCATCCTTCCATTCGGCAGCCAACAAAGCTTATTACAAAGTTGGTATCTCAGTTATATCTGATAGCTCACTGACACCACTAACCAAAATAGAATCTGTCAGTTGAGCTAGCATACATTTCAAATTAACAATGCAAATTGCTTTTATTAATTTGTGCAGGGCAAAGTCATTCAATTTCAGCATAAATCATCCTCTCCATCAGGTGGCAGAAATCAGAGTGCAATCATTTTATGGTTGAGCTGTTAGAAATGCAGTATTGTGACGCCTACTACAAGCTGCCATCAGTAGGACTGGAGACACTAGCACTCAGACTGAAGGGTCACTACAGTTTTTCGGCCATCAGTTACAGCCGTATCTTACCTGATTTTACTTTTGAAATGGAATTTTAACGAAATGCCTTTCTGCCATGTTTCAAGCTGTGGGATTCTGACAATCTGAGAAAAATAAACTAGCTGCATCCACTAGACAAGCTAGATATCATGTGCATAATCATTGCACGATGCACCAGATTCCATTTCTTGTTTGATGATTTTGCACTCTGATGTTGGTTTCACACACACAGCTTCTTTGAAGTGTTCTGAATTAACACTGTAAGTAGTAATGGCAAAAAGGGACTTCTAGATCATCGCATATCTGTGAGAAATGCTGTGAAGTAGAGGTTATCCTAACCTTGTGCAGCCAACCTGTCTAGTTCCCTACAAGCCTTGTTCTCTATGAATTGACTAGCTTGGCAAAGCGATTTGCTGCAGGTAACATTGTCATCATGGGCGCACTGCAATGACTAAGTCATCCATGTTCCCTTTCCATAGACAGTTGCTTGGACTTCTCTACAGGTTAGGCAGTATCTGAGTGACAATGAGGCTGACTGCCTACATCCAGGATGCTCTAGGGTTAAACCTACCTGACTTTCTCCTGCCTGCCGTTGGGGAGGCTACCTTCCCTGTGAAGAGCAGTCACAGAGCCCTCTTGATACCCTGGCCTTCCTTCTGCAGCAGTGGCATGGTTCTTTCATCGTTTCCTGGAGTTCTAAACATTTACATAGTTTTGTGAGATTATGCTAGTATCTATACACAAATTTAAACAATATTTTATTTAAATTTCATGTATGTTTTTCTACAAGGTTACAAATTTTTCATTGCACAAAGCAAACAAATAAGTGCAATATACTACAAATAAAACAAGGAAATAAACTACAAATATCTATAGTATGGTAGAACCAGTCATATAAAAGTATTATCCATATCTGAGAAAAAAAAATATATTTTTAATCCATGCTGTAATATAGAAAAAAAAAGTAGAAATTAGCAGGCAGGAAAGTGACTACACAGTAGAAAAAAAAAGGCTGGAAGGAATAAGGAAGCATCTTACATTTCAGATGTGTAATGAAGTTACTATCAAGGTACTAATTCAGTGAAAAGGGACCATGGATGGCAGCTTTCCAATGGCCTATGAAGCTATTAGCAGCAGTACTGATGGGAAGCAAATATTTGCCGTACTGAATTCATCATTTTACCAGTAAAACAAGTTCTGATGCCAGTCAAGCAGTATCAGGAAGGCAAGACTTCAGAGTCAGTGCAGTAATTCCCCATTGTAGATGCATAACCAGGATCAGTATTTATTGAGAAACTGTACTTAAAACCATGGCTTGTATGCAACTAGGTTATTCAACAGGATTTGTAAACAATTCAGTAAGCGGCAGTACTATATTCAGAATATATTTATCATGGAGACCACATTATGAGAAGAATTAGTGAAGCTTCATTTTGGAGCAATAGAACAGTCTTCTTCCAGAAACGTTACTTGTACACGGAATGCTGGAACGCATGGCAGGAACAGTCTCAAGTGACTAGAAAACAACTATCTTGCTGTTCCATTCTGTTCCTGCTTAGCCTTGTCTTTCAGTTGTTAAATACTTCATTTGTGTGTTTACAAATTCTGTCCTTAGATCAATTACAGGACTTCTATTTTATACTAAGGCTAAATTCTGCGGATGTCATATCGGTAAGCAAAAGCACCTATCATGGGATAAAAATCACAATCAACAGCAAGTACCACGAGAAGGCATTTACCAGCAAGCACTGGGAAATAACCCTCCAAAGATATAGTGCTGCCATCTTACAATTTCATCATCAATCTCCAGAATAGGCCTACTGCAATATACGCTCTTCTGTACAAGAGTAGCTTCTAACCTCACTTACCTTGTGTATTTGAAAACGTGTTCCAAAGACTGAAACAGCAGGAGATTTATAATAAAAAGCTTGCTTTCTAACCTCATGCCTATGAATCCTTTGACAATGGTCTGAATTTAGGCAACTAGAATAAAATTAAAATAAAGCCTGTTCTTGATAAGGATCATTGTTTAAATGTGACAAAGATTCCCACAAAGCTGTGGAACATTCTAACATTTTTATTTCAATGTTCATTTTATACTGTTCAGACTGCAACACCCTCTCACCCTCCGAGTAGCCAGAATTTCTGCTATCTATCTGCTTCTGCTATCTTCTGTATCTACAACATTATCTGGTCGCTTGTACCTGAATGCAAGACATCTACCTCCACCCTTCAGTAGCTCTCCAGTTGCCCACTCTCCTGGTCAGTGTTCACAAATAAGAGTTTAGTACTGCAGGATGGGTCCCTAAAGCTAGCACTAGGCATGAAATCCAAATTGAAATAGCCATGTCATCCAACTTGTCATCTTAAAAACAAAACAAAACAAAACCCCACTCTTCTACACATACCAGGGAGGTAGTCTTCTCTGGCTAAGCCATTGACTGATCATGAAAGTTGTATGATTTAAAAAGAAGTAATATCTGAAAACATCTGAGAACAGCTGTCAATCATATTCTCTCATTCCTGTGTGGAACTGCTGATTCTGGACTCCAGTATTTATACCAAGTGCCACAATATGGGTACCAAAACCACGGGTCGTGTATTAGAGAATTTATTCATTAGATGTGAATACTTTCCATTAACAACGGTGGTCCTGGTTTAGCCAAGATGACACAGAATTTATCACTTCAAATTCTAAATGCTTTTGCTACAGTGTTTAAAATCGACATTAACCTTCCAGTATGCAGATGAATTTATAAAAATTATATAAAAAATTTAGCATAGCCTTACATTAACAAAACCCCAAAAAGATGACTAGTTGCATTGCAGATTACTCCATACACCTCTCTCTAGACTCCATAGGTCTTATGATTCCTAACACAGTATCAAATATAATACAATTACAAGTGTCAGCCCAAAAGGTTGTGGCACAGTAGGAAATCCACAGGACATAGCTGTCTGAAGCTGATGATTCCGTAGGTCCAAGCGACAGGAATTTTGCGCTGCTTCTTGCGGAATTTCACTTTCGCCTATGTCCATTAGTCGACTAATGTTCCGCACCTAGAAAAATTCAAAAGATTGCCCCTGAAAGCCAGACTGGCACAACAGAAAACAGCTTTACGCAGCTAGCAAACTCAATGCTATTTCAAGTGAACCAACACAAACTGTGTTGCAAAACCACATCTGAATGTGAAGAAATCAATATAATTATCCTGATGTTTGCATTCCTATGAAACACTTCCCAGAACTCAGAATTGATACATTACAGGCTAGGGTCACGGGTCTGGCTGTTCTTTCTCTTGGCTCCCTTGACATATGGATGGCATTAGCTGGAAAGCCTTAAGCAAACCCATAAGTTTTCTTCCCTGAAGTCAGCTCACAGTCTCAAGACAGAGCTTCAAACATCTCTAATTTAGAAGGAAACAAAACTTACTACATCTCACAACTCTGTTAGGTGTAATGAATTTCAGCCTCTTTGTAATGGTAGTCTGCCACACATGCAACTCGGCATAAGGTATATATTTTGGCAGATAAACTGGAACAGTACAAAATTCTCTAACTTCTGTTCATCTAACATACACCAAAAAGGCAACTGGAAAAAGATCACTCTGAAATATGTGTTGTCTAAAAGGCTTTGTGTGTAGTATCTACTTACTTGTACCTGTAAATACAAACAGCAGGAGGCAAGCATTTTGCAAGTTTCAACAGAGGCTTTTGAAAACGTTACCATTTAGGTGGTCCTTACTCTCATACAATCTCTCTCCTTCCCTCCTCTCCTCCCTTATCCCTCTGGATTAGCTTCTACCATTTACACATAAAGCTCGTTGTGATCTAGTTGTGTTTATGGGTTGTTAGTGATCTGGTCATGGCAGGAGCCTTTTGGATAGCAGCCTAGTCCCATGACAAGAATTAAATTGATTTGCAGGAGTCAGCATTCCTTACTGCACCAGCAAACACAGCCAGACTGTGACGTTGGTACGTCCACAGTTTCTCCAGACCATGAAGTAATTCTATTTAGAAGTCAGTGATGTGTACTTATCAGATTAACACAGAGAGACAAAGTTCCCAACAGCTTTGTCCGCTCTCTCTCACTTTCCTTTATTCTGCCAACACTCTCTTGCCATCTTGGTTTCTTTCCCAGCATTTGGAATTATTGCATTAAGTGTTTACATTCCCTCACAGCTCTCTCACTGAAACAGGGGAAGAAAAAAAAAAAAAAGCAGCAAGGCACCAGCAGTTCCTCTCTCCCTCTTAGTAAGAGTCAAGATTCAGTTTAGTTTTTAATCTTACATTTTCCACTTCCCTGAAGACACGGAGAAAGTTCTCCCTTAAGACCCCTTTCAGTTCAGTTTCATTCCATCCTCTTCTAAGAAGTTCCTCAATCAAAGAAGGGTATTTAGAAACATCTTCCAATCCCTCAGGGAAACTGTTGGCAAGAGTCATACAAGAACATTCAACACACACCACTGAAAAAACACAGAAGATTTTTAATTAGTCTTTTGCACATATTCACTTTTGGAGTGAGCTCACTTTGGACCCAGTTCATCACTGAGAAATTAAAAAAATAATTAAGAATTCAACTGACAAACAGAAGCAGGACTGGGGCACAATAAAAGGCCTTTTCTGCACAGAGGATCCCATTAGCAGAACAAAACTGTGTATTCTGGAATGAAGACGCACTTGTGTATAGGAAGAACAACAGCATGGAGGATATTAAAACTAAACAAAAGGAAAAAAAACCCAAGCTCCTGTATACATTAATCCACTCTTTATATCTGGCCTTTAAAGTAAGAGGAAACAGTTCCATCGCAGAGGGAGTTGGCGCAATGTGCTTGTGTAACTGAGAACAGAAGGGAACCTGAAAACACATGACAAGCTAAGGAGTTGCAGGCAATCTTGTGTACTCTGTTGTTACAAAGTCATTTTTTCCAAAGCAAATAGAATAATAATACTGGTTTGAATTCAGCAGTTTAGGCAGTGAAAAGAAAGCTATTCAGAACCATCTACTGCAGGAACTGCAATAGGCAATGTCTTGTGCTAGTTCTTATCAGAATAAAAAGGAATTAGAAGAAGCTGCAAACCCTGCATTAAACAGCTGTTTTAAATTGTATTTCCATGAGTCTTTGACTTTGTTTTGAGATAACTAATATTTTCTGTTAATTTTCTTTTCTGGGGGGGGTGTGGTGATAAGCATCTCTCAAGAAATCTGTGCCATTACTTTCTACCAAGAGTTAGGACCTTAACAACTCCACCACCAATTAAACTGATGGTCTTTGTGAAAATGCAATGTAATAAAATGTGTCCTTTGTTGCAAACCGTGTTTTTATTTTGGATATTATAGTTTCAGAGCGATGATGAGCTAACACACTGTTTTTGTGGTCCTACTTTACAGATGTGAGTCAGACTGTTTTTCATACCCAAGTGTGTCTTGCCTCAGGGAAAAAAAAAAGAAAAAAAAAAGAGGAGATGCAAATTCAACAGAATGATGAAAAGCAAAAAAAGGTTTAGGGTTACACCAGCAAATGCCACCCAATCTGCATTTATTTCCTGTGCTGTAACAGCACTAGCCCAGGAGTTAGCAGGAGAGGTTACGCTGTAGGCTGTTCACCATGCTCTGCTTGCCTCAAACCCTTCCCAAGCCCCGAAAGCAGGAACAGTTTCACAGCCCCAAAAACACTTTGGGCTTTCCCCACTGGAAAGTAATAGCGGTGGAAAGAGTTTTGCAGCATCTCCCCAGGCTAATCCATTTACGATGTAAAGGCTGAAGGAGCTTTTCTGTCATTCATCTTTGACTTCTGGAGGAAACCCTCTGTCACTGTTTTTGTATGCAAAAACCACTGCCTAGAACACACAATTGCAGGGTTCACAAGGCATTAGGATCCGTTTCCATATTTGTAGCACTGCTTCATACAATTCTAAAAAGGAATCATTGTGCCCATCTTTCATAAAACTTATTTTAGTACTCATAACTAGACAACTTGCCACAACTCTTTTAGTCTGCTGCCTTTTTTCCCCTAAAAGGAATCAAAACCTTCATAATTTAAAAAGCAGATGTCAATGTATGTACAATTTTACTAACCGTTCCACTCCATCATAGTCACCACCAATTCCTATTGATTGTGAACCTGCAATTTTCTTTATATGGTCAAAATGATCTGAAAGAAAATACCAAGAAAATGATATGTAAGCATTCGGTAAGAAGAAATAATACAATTCAGACACATTGGCACGAGGCAATTGTTCTCCTTAGTCATGGACTCTGAACCAAATCCTTCTAAAAAAAAGTCAAAAGACATCCTGATAATACAGGTTAAAATTTAATAATACAGTTGACATTCTGGATATTCACTGATGCTTAACTAGATGTTATCTGTTATTAGGCGCATCAGGCAATCTTAAAAATAACAGCTACACTGATGAGAAGGAAATGAGAAAAAAGGCATGATCATCACAGCACATTAATTCCCAACAAGCAGCCCACATATACCTATAGATTTTTCATTACCCATTACATACTGTGTTTTCCACTCTCAATTACAAAGATTTAAGACGTTTTCCAGAAAGTAAGAACTTCCTTTGGGATTAATGGTTCTTGGCTCCATTGGGGAGCATCATGTCTTCCAGCTACGTACCTTGTACCTCTTGTTATTGTTTAATGAATATTAGCTCCAAATATAGAGCTGGGGTAAGGAGTGGAAGGGAATAAACAGTGTAATTTACATGATCTCAAAAATGACATAGATACCAGGAAACTCATAGAGGCCACCCACAAAAAACTACAGTATATTAACTTCAAACCTGCAAGGGTAGAAATATTAACAACTTTCCTGCCACAGGCCAGCACATCTGCATTGAAAGTCACCATGATAATTCCCTTGTTCTTTTTCTGAAAGATATGAAGAGACAGGTGATGAGCGGACACTCTTGTGTCCTGCAGACCTCACAGGCATCTCATAGATCCTTCTACATCCATGTATCAGTGAGCACAACACCACTCTTATTAGTCAAAGCTTAGATGGCAACCCAAGGCTTTGCCTCTGTCCTGTACCCTGGATTCATTACATTCTCATGTAGCCTGAATCAGCAGAAGTCCCATGATGATGTCAAACTCGCTCAACCAGAATTTCAAAGTATTTGCAAATACCTAATTTTTGTAGCCAAAGACAAAATACAACCCAAAGAAAATGTCTCAAACAAATGTGTAACTTGCTGCTCAGGGATCTGCTTATAAATCCAATTCAGATATGAGAAGATGAAAAGTAAACACCACAACTTGAATGTGCAAGTTTGCTTCAGACTAGCCAAACATTGCCATTAAAAATAACAAACCCCCACACACACACCAAGCCACCCAAAATACCAAAACCAACAAATCCAAACAAATCAATCCCCAAAAAAACATATTGCTCACCAATTGCTGGAGGATGTCATCAGGAACATTTCTTGAATGATTACAAATAGAAAATGCAGAGGAATGGCTGAAAATTACTGGTGCTTTTGAGATACTCAGTGCAGCTTTGGCTGTAGAATATGAAGTATGAGATAAATCTATCAGCATACCCAGGCGATTCATCTCCTTTACCACTTCCTAGAACAGATTTACAGACAACAATATCAGTATAATGTTTCCTTAAAGGAAACCATCTAGCTCATATATGTAAACAGATAAATAAATTCTGTAGCTGTCAGCTAGTCGTAAACACACTGTGCCTGTATAGGTTTCTATTTACCTATTAATTTAATAGTAATTTATTCACTCACAATTAACTAGCACACCACCACAAAACTTAGAAAACTTAGTCAATCTAAAATAAGTCATTTTAACCATTATTCACATCCCACTACTGCATGTTAATTCATACATCTGATCTGCATTAAAACAAGTGTTTTAATTAAATCTAGCACTTCTTTTACCTTAAGGAACATCACAGGGAATTTGCTTTGACTGAACCCTGATCACCTATCAATCAAGAACTTCCAGTAATTAATTTTTAATGACAAGTTACTTTTGAAAAGATAAGGTCAGTAGTTGTTAGTTACATGAGTGATTGCTTAGATTAGCATTCAAACGAGATCCTTACTTGGCCGAATGCAGTCAGACCAACAACACTAGGATAAAAGTTGTGCATTCCTTTAGATGATGATTCAGACCTTAAAAAGAGGAGTGAGGGAGGAGAAACACCATATTATTCTGGAGACTAGAACACCAGCAACTGAAACTTCTTATGCTATACACAATAAAAATCATTACCCAAGTCACATAGCCAAATGTAGGGATAATGAGTTACATAATACATATGTTGTTCACACAGTGCTTCTTAGGTTCATAATTTTTCTGGACATTATGCCTTCAGGTTCAGCACTGTTGTATGTTTATGAAGCAATGCGAGACAAGCAAAGAGATGCTTGTCAGAAGTTTTCTGATTCAACAAACCTTCATCAGAGAACAAAGACACACTGAAATGTCAGTTACCTGTCAGCCAGAAAGCCTGCTTTTCAGCCCTCTCTGCACACAATTTCCCTTTCTCTGATCCAGTACAAGAAGGAATTCTGTCAATCCAGCAAAAAATAGGTGCTAATATTCTGATACAGGAACCGAGTACCCATCCCTGTAGCTGCAGATGGGACCTGCACATTTGAGCTGGCCAGAGAGGACAGCATTGCAGGTTGTTGACTGCTGACTTCTTACACAGCATTTACCCTCTTTTGTCTACATCATAAGCATTTTTAGTACTTTTTTTTTGGTCTGTTTTGCCCTATGTAACTTTACTAATAAACCAAAGGGGATAGCAATTTTACCATCTTTGTGTTTTTAACAAGGTTTACAAGTTCCCAAATTGTCAGCATAACAAATATTACATACTAGATCCTTCAGTCTCCCACATGACTCACGACAAGTGATTTACCCCAGAAACCTATCATCCTTGACTTGGGTCAGAGTCTCTCATAGGGGAAGTCTGTGCCTGAATCCATATTTTCTCCATCTTGGAGCTGCCACCAGCTTGCATTAGACAGTCACACAAAAACATGCTCTTTATTTACCAGGGTGTATTGCAGGAATGTGTTAAAGTCATGTAACGAGCACCCAGGTCATAATACATCCTCAGTGTGGCCAAACTGCTGTCAATGGAGTGACCACCTTCTATTCCAATCAAACACGCGATCCTTCTACTGTCAGAGATACCTGGAAACAACAAAGGAAGATAATTCCAAAGTAATTTCAGGATAGGTAAGAAGCCAGCACAACTGAGAAACAATTGTTATTGTAAATTGCAAGCAATAATACTGACGTTTTCATAGAATAGGAGCTTATTTAGTGAATGTTTATATGGCAAAATTTATCATGAGTGCAGCGGGCCAGAACTGTGCACAGAGTTGGTTATTGTGGTTCAGTGGAAAAACTGAAGTTAAAGTTATTCTTTAAACCAAGATAACTTGCCTGCTTGCAGCTGTCTTTTGCACATGCCTCCTGCAATCCCATTTTAAAAAATGTCTGTTAAAAGAAAGAGCATCACCTTGCGAAGTTGTCACAAGTTCAAGCTCTTCATAGCTGTTACACATCCTCTTGACAACATCAATTTGCTCTAAGGTCAGACGCACAGCATCCTTGTTCTGAGCGCTGCAAAGAACATACACTGACCAAAACTGAAAGAGACATTGACAAGTAAACTAGATAACTTGTGTTTCAACTTGGAAACTTTCATTTGCTAATAGTGAAGTTCATGAACATAGCCCAAAATAATTTCCTACAGTTTACAACAGAGTTGCCACTCTAGTTTCTGCCCCCCAAAGGAAGAGTAATAACATAAGGCAAGAGCATCCACTCTAGACATGATTAAAGCCTCCTGACACACTCAGCTACTCCACAGTACATGCAGGAAAGTGAATGTAAGTTTCCTTTATTTATCACAAAACAAATGCTGCTGTTTTGGTAAAGGGAACCTGGATTATAAAACACAAACATTTGAAACACAAATGTTGTGGAAAAGTGCCTGTGGCTTCTCAGTTTCATTGGTTTTTCTTTTTCAACAGAAAGAGACAAAACCAAAGCCAGGAGTACGTTTGTGATTGGGAAGGAGGCAAATGTAAAAGTATATTCTCAGACTCACAACCATGGCAGTACATACCTGAGCTCCCACATAACCAGCCTGAAGTTTCGCAAGGTTTGTGTGGGTTTTGTTGAGTTCTCTTAAGTTGACTCTACTGAGTCTATTTTGGTAAAATATTCTCAGCTGCAGTGCAAAGTCATTGTGGCTAGAATTGAAAACAAGTAGGGCTTGTGACAGAAATAAGTCATTCCTTTCTAACCCAAACATAATTTCTTCCACTGTCCATAGTCCCATAGACCATTAATAGCCAATAATCCTTGCAATAACCTAAGCTTAGAAGTCTCCCGTCTTCTGCAAACAAGCTTTATTTCTTAGTTAGGACAGCAAGAAACTTTATTTGATTCTCCCATTTTCATAGCTGTTGTGTTTCTGTATCTATTTTTCTCCTTATCGTTTCTGAAGGAATAAAAGAACTGAAATCAGCCACCATGCTCCTTAGAAGCGAATACTTGTGGTAGAATAATCGGTTCTGCCTGTGCTAGAATAATCAGTGTTTGTGTTCCCAGGTCAAAACATACTCACCACAGACATCATTCCTTCAGGTTGTAAGTGTACCTTTTCAAGGTATGATGTCTGCTTTCTAGCTCTGCTCAGAAGTTATTGCTAATCAAAGATGCTATTAAATTATGGGAAGGAGACAAGGACATTATGTAAAGGAAAACAACAGTTAAGTGGTGAAACTTGACCAGAAAATTACAGATGCATTTATAATAATCGTATCCTATAGTCAGTACCCTCTCAACCAAAATTCCTTCACGACAAATCACTGCAACAGCAACTAACTGCTGTGTACTACTAACAGCCTATGTCTCTACTGGTCCAAACATACTTTAGCATTTCCTCCTCATTTGTTAAGATTCACAAAGAGGGTTTAGCTGAACATATTTTGTATACCCATCAATTAAACGTGCATCTTGCATCAGCTCGATAGCTCGCTCTCTCATTGATTTCTCATAACTGAATGGCACAATATCGGAGAAGAACATCAACAGCCAGAGCAACTCAGTTGTATTTCTCTTCATTTCCATTTTCCAGTTAGCTAAAGCCAAGAGATACCACAATTATTCACTGATGACAATAAAACAGCAAAGTTTTCAGTCTGCGGAGGTTGTAGACTTAATTGTATAGGCAGAGCCGAAATGCCTCTCCTTCTGGTAAGGCTGGGGTGAATTCTGCAGGAGGAAAGGAAGAAATAAACAGAAGAGTAAACAGAAGGGAAGGTAGCAGCAGAAACTGTAAAACAGCTACCTTCTCCCAAAGATTAAGGGCTCTGGCTATCGTGTTTTTGCACATATAACCACTCCTAAAACTCTGCTGCTGCCACCAGCTGATTGCTGAAGGGAGCCACCTCCTCAGTCGGATCTGGCAGTGTGAGCCTGATTGACCCTGGACTCACACCTCCCAAAACAGCGTAACAGGAGAGTTTTCTCGTTGCATTGACTGGTTTGTTCTCATTATTTGGGAAGCCTCACACTGAAATGAACACAAACTCTTTTCGAGAAATTCCAAAAACCTGCTGCTTCTGAGTAAACTATTGTTAAACACACAGTACGTTGGAGTATTTTCAGAGCAGAGCTATTGAAATGCAACACTCTTCCATACCTTCGCAGGACAATATGTACCAAACTTGAAAGGGTCACTTTATTTCCATGAGGAGGTGGGTATGACAACAATTTCAAGAGTAATCCAAGCACCCCCTACTCTTTTTTAAAATATAGTACTCAAACACTCAGACAACAGCCATTCAGGCGTCAGTTAAAAAAACATTTTTACAAACAGGAATACCTCCTCTTCTATGTAAAGTGAATATAACATCTGCTAGGAGCTGAAATACCTTTGCAGGGAAAAGGTTGGGGTTTTTTTCCCCCCCCCCACATTCAGAGTTACTGGCACTGTTACCTATAAAACTGAGGAGCAGTCGCCTCCTTCATTCATTGGAGTGACATCCTAATTAGATGCATGTGCCCTGTGAATTCTTTCACATCAAAGAAGTTGGGCTACAACTCTAATATTGCAGAGCCAATTTATAAACTTTCTTCTCACAGCACAAAACTTTGTTTTTACTAATAAAGGAAGTTGGGTTTATGTATTCCTTGTCTGCAGAGGTAAAAACAAATAGCAAATATCCAAGATATGATAAAATTAGAAGACAATTCACCTTGCCTGCATGCTTTGCTTCTCTTTAAGCAATTTTTCTAAAGCAACAGGAGGTAGACATAAACCCAGGAAATAGTTTCCTGCTATAAAGCCACATATTCATCAATAAAGTCGCAGATATTTCAAGGAGATCCATAGGTGACAGTGGCATTGGAAGCCAATTGAAGTCACACTAAGCAGACTACCTATTGTTCTAAATACCTGTTTTAAACACATTTCTTTCTTTCTTTGATTATAAAAATCAAAGCCAAAATAAGAGTAGGCCTGTAACTAGGATATTGAAAAGCAGCACAGTGAAAAATCATATTATTAAGATTCTTATATTTCCAGCCTATGTAGTAAACCATTTTCCTGTAATCTGCATAGTGTAAATCAAAGGAAAAGTTAACTGGCTTATTTGCTCTGCCTATGCCTGATAACATAAATACGTTTGCAAAGAAATTATATTTAATAAGCCAGTGTAAGTTTAATGAAGCTGTGCAATAAAGATGTTTTAAAATAAAAACTAATCCATTTTGTATGTATTTTATCTCTAAAGCAAAATGATGTATAAGTTAAAGCAATTAAGACATAACCTCACAAATTGGGTTTAGAAAGGTGCAAACTGCTATTCTGAAAAAATCCTTTAACTTTGACAAAAATTCATAAGGTTCATCTTTGGAGAAACTGGCTCAGGCCTTTTTCATTTCACAAGATTTGGGAATGCATTAAATTGTGCGACCATCTGCCAGGAAGTACTTTTGAACAGCTGGAACATACAAGCTTGTACACAGGGAGCCTAGATGGAGAAGCAAGTTTAAAATCAGCCCTGAAGTGGTCTCAGAAAGCAGCTCTAGGACAGCTGAATAAACACAGTAGTATGCAGGCACAAATGATGATCCAGCATAAATACAATGCCAGGGGGGCTGTAGCACTAAGTAAAGAAAATTAATAACCCTCACCCCTTAATGTTTTCTACAAGAAAAAGATAACGTAAGGAATGGCATAGAGAGTATTCACGAAGCACAGAAATGTAACACTACATAGGGGAAAATACTCTAGAACTAGATTTGTCCTTCAAGTATTCTTCACAGTCTATGTTCTCATTCATTAACACGCATAACAGAAGTGACTGACTCCAATTTTCTTCTCAAAAACTTACTAGTTTTTGGCTAGGCCCTCAGGACAAGATGGGAATCAATTTATATCACAAGTCTGCAGATCTGGGTTTTCTCATGACAATGGTTTCTTGCAGGCCCAGCTACTTCCTCTGGGGTCAGAATAAGAACCCACCTTCCAAGACTAAGATGATACTCTCAGATTTTCCTTCACCAGAGCACAGTTGACTCCCTGGCAACACTTTAGTTTGTCCAGGATTCTTACCATAGCTGATGGAAGAAGCCCTTATTCCTCTCATGTCTGCACAATAACCAAGGGAACCTTCTGTGTTCTTCCCATATTGACTGATTGGAAGGGAGATTTTTCCGCTTTTATACATTGCCATAGCTTTATATTTGTATATAGGGAAAAAATTGTTGAGGGTCATTTTGTATCTTTTTTTTTGGTAATACTGCCTTTAGCAGAAAAATATTTGAATTGTCATAGACTCATAGGTTGGAAAAGACCGCTAAGATCATCAAGTCCAATCATCACCCCAACCCCACCACGCTGGCTAAACCATATCCCGAAGTGCCACATCTACACGTTTTTTAACCTCCAGAGATGGGGACTCTACCACCTCCCTGGGCAGCCTGTGCCAATACCTGACCACGCTTTCAGTAAA
>Ga0181612_107515_pt1 | contig 16144 bp, 12 predicted proteins | sample HoacroProtozoa21_FD_119630 | JGI IMG/M metagenome (GOLD analysis project Ga0181612, IMG submission 119630) | Hoatzin crop microbial communities from Cojedes, Venezuel. Combined Assembly of Gp0051906, Gp0051904, Gp0051908
AAAAAATAATAAAAAATAAATTAATAACCACCACCCATTGTGTCTCCATCTGCCATTGATTTATGGCTCTGCTGAAAACCCTGGTTGTCCACAATTATTGGGCAGTCAGCTCCTATTTGCCACAATTTCCTCGCCCCTCCTTTCCACCCGCCTCCCCAGCAGACCCCATCCCGCCACGCACCGAGCCCGCAGGGCTCTGGCAGCTCACAGGGTGGTCAGTGGCTGGGTCCCAGCTGTGCCCAGTCCCACAAGTGATTGCTTGTCCAGCTCAGGTCTGATCCTCCAAGGGCCTGGGATGGCAGCTGGAGTATAGAAGTGGGAGCAGGGATGTGGGTGTCTCAGATGCACAGCAGCAAGAGGGAAAAGAGCAGTCAGGTGGACTGCAAGTAAAGCCAACCAGAAAATTACATTTTGCCCTGAGCTGCTGAAAATTCAGCTTTATCTCACAAGAAACTAAAAGCTGAACACAAGAAGATTTCCTTGCTAACCTTCTTGACAACCTTCCCAGCTCGATTTTGCTCTTTTGGCCATTTCTATCATATGTTACACTGACCCAGGAGGTCAGATTGATCCAGTCAACCAAGGCTTGCGAGACCAAGAGCCTGCTGGATGAGTTCCCTGAGATACGCGTTTCATTATACCAGTGTTTCCTGAGGGCAGGGAAAAAAAGGCCGTGTCAGAAAATAATCAAGTGTCCTAAGAGTCAGCAGCCTGGTGCCTCCATCTGCAGAGCCCAGGCCAGCCACCTCCACCACCTCATGCTGCACCAGGGGCACCTCTGTTGGATTAAAGAGCGCTGCCTAATTCCAGTCCCCTGCCCGGGCTGTGCCCACTGCTCTCCTGCCCGCCTCCAGCTCCCTCGTGCACTGAGATAAACAGCCCTGAAAATTGAGGAATTAATGTTGCCTCCCCAAGGTCATGCTCAGCTTTGGCAAGGAGACCCTGCACAAGCAAACAGGGCTTGGATGGGGAGAGGGAGGGTAGCTCAGGGCAGGTCCTAAGGACCAACTCCTTCAGCTGCTGGTTGCTCACATAACAACACTGGGTTTCAGTGCAATGCCAGCAGCACTGGTCTTCTCCAAAGACTTGTTGGAGACCAGCACTATAGAGGAGACATGTAGGGGATAGGCGAATAACCCAAAGAGGCAAGAGGAAGGAAACAGTGGTTTGAACAACCAGGTTGGTGTAATCCCCAGTATACAAACTGCTGGGAATACGGGGACCAAGCTGTGACCTCTTCATGCAGCAAACCTCTCTGGGAGATAAAGCAGCAATTCTTGCCAGGGCACTTCAATCATTTACCCTGTGGAAACCACTTCAATGGCTCTAGTCTACAGGAGACTCTGGAAAGAAAATGCTGCTTGCAGCCATAAAGCAGACAAAGCTGGATGTGAGAGCTGGCAGGTTTATGTTCACCTGAACCCATGAGGCAGTGGTTATTTAGACCTAGTTTTGGTGAGACAGTGAGATACTATGGAGGAGCTGATTGCAGAAATAAGCCCTGAATTGGATACTTTGACCTAAATCAACTTGTGATAAGTGAATGAACAAATGAAAATAAGCCTGCAACTGAGATCTTGATTTCAAGCAAAGTGGACATTGAGAAACAAAAGGAATCAGTGAAGTCAGCTGGAGAGAGGTCACAGACACAAATATGCAGGATGCTTGAACTGCATCAAGTGAAATAGTGTTAGAGCTGCAAGAAATCCCAAGCAGGACAAAGAAACTAAAAATAAAAGCTGGCAAAGAAGAGCTTGTGAGGTAACTGGCTAAGCAGTCACTTGAAGAAAGGTGTTAGGAAGAAGCAGGGACCCTGCACAGATTGTAAGAGGAGCCCTGGAATGGAGGTCATGGAGGCCACGAAGTTTTCAAAGTGGAAATTGTATCAAGTCAGAGTTAGCCCTTTCAAAAAAGGTACCAAAACAAATAGGTAGTTATAGAGCCCCAGAACCTAACTGGCTTAAAGAGAAAGAACAAAGGTTGTGATGTGAGGAGAACAGCGAGAAGATTAAAGGATAACTCAGGGCACATCTCAGCACTACTTGACCTCAGTTTTCAACCTGGGTGAGGTTGCCCATGGAGGTAAGAGGCACACGAGGAAGTGGAAGGGGGAAGTGGGAGACAGTAGCAAGCAATTCCCTGGAGTGGTGAAGAACAGGCACGAGGGAAAGCATTTCTGCTGGCAATTATTTTTATTACATCAAGATAAAGTATTATTGGTTTGGCATACAGCACATGTGGGGGCTGTATTTAAATATGAGACACAAGCCCATTAATCTGATCTCGTAGAGGATGAGGCTTCACAGCAGATTCAGACAGCAAGGCTAATTGAAAGTAAGTAAACAACGTTACAAGGGCTTAGCAAAGGGAGATCACACCAGACTAAGTGAATTACCACATCCCCTTTTTCTGCAGGATCAACTGTTCTCATCCACCTGGACAGAGGTAAAGGACCCGAAGATGAAGACTACAGGAATACACAGGAGAAACATTGCATGGGCTGGGACAGAAAAAATACAGAGAGGCATTAACAGCAAGGCAGAAAAGATGAGAAACTTCAACCTGACATCAGATATCACATCTCAAAGGCAGCTTCAGAACATCTGCAGATGGGAACCATCATATGACCACAGCAGCACCAGAGGACCACTGCTTCCATGTAGGAATTCTCCTTTTATTTGATCATTAAAATAAAATTCTCTTAATCTGCCTAAGGCATACAGTGAGACCAAGCCTGCTTAGCACTTTGAACAGAGCCCTTGTTCCCCAGGGGAAAATTCAGACGAGATTGGTTGCAAAATAGGAAGATGGGATACTGAACTGCAAGACTTGAATACCCTGGAAGTGGAATAAAATTGTAGCATAACAGCATGAGGTCTAAGGCCAGGTACTTGGATTAAAATTATTCTCTGCATTTTTGCCAGTCCCTCAGAAAGAAGGCCAGGTTGATCGAAGGAGGATTACAAGACATCTGTGCTACATGGCTGTGAATGAGTAACATAGTCTGGGTACACAGAGCGGAGAAGCACATCCTACTTGCAGGGTAAGGAGTAATGCTGCTGTAAGGAGAAGACACAACCAGGGATCTGGCCACCCATTTTCAGGAGAGAGGGAGACCATGAGGAGGGAGCCTGTGTTAGCAAAACAAAAGCCAAGAGGGAATATCACTGTCAGCTATAAATACATCAGGGTCTAAATACACAGAAGGGAGAAAAGCTGTTGAAGCCTGAAGACAATGTTGGCATGAGGACAAATGGGCTGGAACTGGCTGCAAATAACTGTAGAAGGAGATGTCCAATTATTCCTGTGGTCCAGCTTTGGCATTGCAACCTGAGAGACTTTGCCGAAGGAGCCAACCCGTGAAGGGGACTGGCTGGGAGAGATTGTGTCTACAGCAGCAGAGGATAAACAGATGTCCCAGGCTCCTCTCCAGCCTCATGGCCCAGGAGCTCTTACCTACAGGAGGTGCCAGCTTTCTGGGGTTTATTCAGTAACATGCCCTGGGCCTCTGAGTGGATGAGAACCTGTTACCATTTAATACTGGAAGTCTTGTCCATGGATGTTCTGCATGCAAAACCTGACCAGATCATCTGCTTTTGGGGAGATTTTTGTGCACTTTGTCCAGTAAGAGGGAGAAGATGGGACAGGCAGGGTAGGGGTCAGCAGCCACTGAGGGTTAGGGCAGCAGATGCTCTCCCCAAAGCAGATAGGCAGCAAGGGCAGTCAGCAGTCACGCAAAATCCCCCCAGTCCCTCCACAGGCCCCAAGATCCCAGCCCTGATCCAGGAGACAAGCTGCCGTTCACACTTGTTCCTCCAGTCCCTGACATACCTAGTGGGATCAGAAGGGTAAACTCAGCATTTACTGGACCAGAAAGAGCAGGGAGTGTCCTTGAACAGGGCTGAATGCTCCTGGAATGTGTCATGAGCACAAGTTCCTCCTTTCTTTCCTTCTCTAATCCTCAGCACCCATCTGGGACCTCATCTTTCTTCGCGCCTGCTCCAATCTGATCCCCAGAGCACAACATTGCCAACAGCCCTGCAGCAAAGTGGATTCCACTGTCCGTGAAAAGCTGTCTTCAGAGCAGCCAAAAAGCAGCCAAAGCACCCAGAAATGCTGAGCAGTTTTGGATGGTGCCCTACACCCAGGGTTACCCAGTGGTGGAGGCTGCCAAGGAGCATGTCCGCAGCTGACACAGCACTCTAGAAATAGGGTGCTACCACCGAGATGTCAGCCAGCTGGAATGGGAACAAGTCAGGGGGTGTCTCTCCCCCATGCTGACCAGTGCTTGCTGTGCATCCACTGGCCAGAGCAGGGGGACACTGTGTGCCAAGCAGGCCAGTAATTATGAGTGAGAGACAGACCTGCATCAGGGGACAGGGAAGCCTGAGCAGTCTGCACTCAGAGGGCAGTGGTCAAACACGCATCTGCCTCGCAGGCTCACACAGTCCTTTCCCTGCCCGACTTCTGCCGTCTTCGCCTTCAGTGACTGCCTGCTACACATTCAAAGGCACTCCACAGTGCTTGGTCAAGCACTGAAGCTTCAAGCTAGCTTTCTTGACCCCCCTTGCACAGGGCTGATGGTCCACCAAGGCCACCCGCTTCCAACTTGCCCCTGTGCACCCACCTGCAGCTCTGCCCCCTCCCCACACCCACAGAGGAGGCAGCTCCTGCACCCTTTGCATTCCCGCACCCACAGGCCTGTGTGAAGCTTTTGGACAGGGGTGCAGCTCTGAAAAGCAGCATCTACTCAGCTTCTACCCCCCCTCAGGGCTCCTGCTCCATCACCATGGAAACCCAGTGGTGGGAGACAGGTTGCCCAGCAACATGAACACCCAGCTGGACCATGCTGCTGACCTCAGGTACAGGGACCCTGGAGGGGACTTGGTGCTCACAGCGATGCTCCCTCCGTGAATGGGCTGAAGCGAGGAAGGCGATGGCGGGAGAGCAGTCCCAGCCCTGGGGAGGTGATGGAGTAACAGGCCTCCACTGGTGCTGTGGTGGCACCTCTCCAGGGATGCCCTGTCCACAGGGAAGCAGCACTGATCCCTCCCCAGGCCTGGGAACTGCTCCTCCCATGGACAGAGGGGATGGGGTTGCATCAGCACACAGTCAGGTAATGACTTCAACAGCCCCCCAGAGCCACCCTGTTGATGCTTCAGGTTCTGTTTGCTTCCCAGGCAGCTAGAGACAGGGTATAGGACACCTTCCCCCTGCCACCGCCTCCTCCTTCCCTGGCCTCAGAAGCACAGCCCTCCTCCCCCAGTCCCATGTCCACTAAGCACAGCAAAGTTTTCCACGAGAAAATGCAGGGCCCTAGAAGAACCAAGCAGTGAGCAACCCCATTAAAGCTGATAATGGAGGCAATTGCAAGATGCATATCCTTCAGGACACAGTCTAATCTCAACCAGATGAAACACAAGAAGGAAGATCCCTGAGGTAAGAGAAGTTAGCATATGCAAAAGCCGTCTGAAGAACCAGGCTATCCAAGATTGCCAAGAGAACAGATAAAAGCAGTCACTACAACCTGCCAACGTGTGTGTGTGATAAAAACAAAGACACGGCCAGCAGATCGAGACACACACACACAGAAAAGCACCTGCAGCCTCTAGCAAAGGCTTTGCAATAGGTGCAGGTTGCATCAAAGTTAGATGACAGCCGAGGATATTGCCCAAAGTAGGACAGAGAGAGTAATTTTGCATGAGCATGCACAAAGGTACAGGGTGTACAGAGTATGCAGCTGCAGAACTTGGTAACATCGACTCTGAGGCCCTTTTGGCTCTGGTACAAGGAAAAGGAATACAAATAAATAAAAAAGGAGTGTGATAAAGCATGTGTAACTCTTACTAGGGTCAGCAGAAACGCAGGGAAATGCAGAGCTGACAAAGCGGACTCAAGCAAAACTGCATTTCTGACAGAATACGGAGAGAAAAAGAGGAGCTGCCATCACAGGCAGCGGTAGATGAAAGCAGGGTTAAATGGTGGTGACCAGGGGGTGGGAGGTTTGATATCGCAATAAGCACGCCAGCACAACCAAAACACTGTGTCAGCAACTTTCAGGAACACTCAAGTGGACTGAAACCCTGAGGGCAGCAGGGAAACCATAAAGACATCTTCTAGTGGAAGAAAATAAGAGTCTGATTGGAGGCACAGGGTCTCTAAAGAAATAACCAAACAAGAAGTCAGCTGAAGCCACCTCATTTCTGGCCCAGCAACATGAGTGCCCCGGAGCAGGCATGGCCAGCATATTGGGGAACTGTGGTACACAGGGACCCAGTGGGTGCAAGCAAGCTGGTCGGGACCCCAGGCAGTGCCCGACGGCCAAGGGCATCCCAGGGCACCCTGCACTGCAAGGCTGAGCTGCAGCAGCTCACTATGCCCACGGAGGCCACAAGCCACTGAAAATGGGGTGTTGCCTCCAGCTACCAAACGACTGGCTTTGCTGGGCTAGCCAGGGGGCTGCCAGAGAGAAGTTGCTACTGCAAGCCATGAACTGATGAGCAGTTCCAAATTTGCTGGGATGGGGAGGAGTTACTGGTCAGACAGCTGGCAAACTTGTCCCAGCTCTGGTCCTTCCCCAAGTTCCTTCTCCCACAGGAGCAAAGGGCACATCCAACCACCAGCCCTCGCCTAACACCTCTGCACAGTCTGCAGCTGCTCTTCACCCTGGATGCAGGCACAGACATGAAATCAGAGATCATCACCCCCAGGGAAGCATCCCTTACACATCTCTGGCTTCTTCCTTGCCAAGCCTGCCACAGCTGATCTTAAAAGCTACAAGGGGATTACAGGCCTGGTGCAGAAGCTCTTGGAGCAGAGGCCTCTGAGCAATCGGAGGGGAGAAGGCAGATGCGTGCTCCAACTCTGCAGAGAGTTATACAGAGACTTATTCAGAGACAGCAATCAGGATGAATTGCACAACCCAAGCGACATGCTTCCCCAGCTACGAGAGACAGCAGAACAAAGGGGAAAAAAGGATTGACCCCAGAGCCTGGATTGATACTGAACAGAGCAGGAAAGAATGAGCAAGGCCATGGACAATACAGCTGAGTGTAGGGAGTTACAAAACACCAGCAGAGACGTTCAGCATGGTGTGGCATGCCAGAGAGATTATCGCCCCTTAAAATGAAAGCATAAATAGATAGGATTGAGATCCTGCTTCACACTTCCTAGCCACAGAAGTGTGAAGCACCAGCGAGAAGAGCAGAGACCCTCTGCTCATCTGTAACCCATCCAGGAGGGCCAGCCCACAGCAGACAGATGAACTGCTCCAACACCGAGGGAACCGTGACCTGTGCACCGCTGATTACCACCATCAGTTTTTCCCCAAATGACTTCAACCGGAGCTCATGCTAGCCAGCACCGCTATGAGTCACATCATGACACTGCTCTCCAGGCACAACATTACTGATGAACTAATTCCGGTGAGCGGACACCAATGCAGAAGACTCATAGTGCAGAGCAGCTGTATTACTTACAGGCCACTGACAAGCTCAAACAGACCAGCTAATAGCCAGGCAGTGATGAACCACAGCAGGTAAACAGACCAGGTCTGCAGATCCACTCAAAGGCCCTGGCCAGGGTGTTACTGCTGCTGGCTACAAACCACCAGCAAAACCAAGTGGCTGCATGGAAAAACAGAGAGATCCCGTGAGGAGCTTTCCCCCAGGGACTCCCATTCTGTGCACCTGGGCAGCTACAGGCATGCTAAGCAAGCCAGCAGAACAGGCTACATCAGGCACAGTGGGCAAGGAAAGGAGGCAAGCAACAGTTGCTAATTCATAGCATTTTTTTCCCCCCCTCAAAAAGCCACCCTATTAAGCCCTGGTGGGATGCGAAATGCCAGCTGGGGCAGGGGAGCAGCTCCCCTGGTGCCAGCAGAGACAGCCATCTCACCCAGCTCTGCCAACACAGCCGTGAAGGCAGGCTCAGACAGGCAGATCCGCAGCGGGGCTCACACCCACAGCCTGCGGCACAGGAGCAAGTCTCACCCCTAAGAGTAATTTTTTCAAAAGGCACAAGGATGTACAACCACAATATATTAAAGACATGAGAAGGCAGCAGTCCCCAACGTGAGAACAGCAGTTTAAATAAAGCACCTCCAGATGCCAGGCTGGGAGATGTTAACCAGATTCCCCAGTGATCCATCAACCCCATCCCAGTTGGCTTAGATCAGTTTTTCAGGGAGTGTCCCCAGGGGAGCACAGAGGGACCTTGAGCCAATTCAGCCACTGTAGGTGAGTGGCAGTGTGAGAATACCAAGCTCAGAAAGGTCTCCAGGGAACCTGGTATAAAGGGTCACCCGTGGGTGGGTGTTTCTTTTTTGTGAAGAGCTGCTTGTATTTTATTTATTTGCTTCAGAAAGTTTTTTTTTGTGGAGGTAAGCAGCTAATTGAGTTCAGGTTCTTCAGCTAATGAAGAAATGAGCTGAATAATTAATTACTTGAAGATAAATTATTCATGGCCAGTTGCAATTCCAGTGTGGGAGCAGGGGGCTCAAAGTGTTTAGTTATTTTCATCTTAAAGAATAATGCATGTAAGCACCTCACCCAGCCCCTCTGAATCACAGCTGTGATGAGATGGGTGACTCAGGGGGGAGCCAGCCCCTCTGCTTCCCAGGGGAACAGCCCATTTCCATGATCAGTCACCTTCCAGTATAAAGCATTATCCAAAGTGCGCTGGTGCTAGATCCATGTATCATCTTGGGCCCATACAGTGATGCCAATGGAGCAAAGCTTCTGCAGCCATGTACAGGCTGTCCCCTGGGCCAGCCTTCTTCCTGCAGCCACCCTAAAAAGCCCTTAAATCCCACATTTACACAACACACAGTGGAGAATCAATCACCCCACCGCCTCATTCTCACCTCTTGCTTTTCACATCTTGCTCCAGGCCTGACCTCGAAGCTTGTTGGCACATCTCACTTGACCTGCCTCCTCACTGGATAATGAGCCATTAGCCACAATGGTAACGAGGGTTATTACAGACAGTGCTGATTGCAGCTAACAGGCTTATCATGGAACCCCTCCCTGCAGCTCGGACCCAGGGCACTAACTGCTTGGAAAGGGGTCACCTGGGGCCTCAGTGGTCCATCCCTTGCTCGGTGTTGAGAGGAGCCCCTGGGGCAGTTACCCATGCTGACAGCAGAGCCCTTTGATTACTCACCATTTTACAGGACGATCTTTTGCCCTGTGCACGTACATATAAACTGGCTTTTCTTGGTTCCCAGAAGCTTGTGACAGCAGCTTTGTACGGCCCTGTCTGATCGAATGGTGGGATCGTTTAACCCTGTCACTGTCAAAGTGGCCTCTTCTACTCAATATTTTCACCCTCCACTGTGTTGCCTTCACAGCACACCCACAATTTTGCCTTTTCCTCATCAAGGTATTAAATGACAATGAACCACAAAAGAATCCATGGGAGATCCTGATGGAAACAGAAACATTCATTGACCCCTCCATTAATACTTGCATTTTGAAAGCCATCAATGACCCACCCAGCAAATAAGGACCCTTTTAATTCTCCACAATACACCTGAAGAAAGCAAGAGGCTATATGGTACTAAGCCAAAGATCTTGAAGAAATCTTAATGCCCTGTAGCCATGCAGATACCTCCAGACCAGAGACCTGCCATAAAGACCCCAGTTTGGTTTGACCTACCCTTCACCAAGCCGTGCCAACTTGCAAAGGTATTCCCAGCGCTGCTCCTTCACCAGTAACATTTCTAATGGATTTTCCCATGACTGCCTCAGGATGATCCAATTTCTTCCCCAAGAGTTGCAATAATACTGGGATCTCTCCAGCCCTGTGGAGTCTCCGAGCTTTTGAAGAAGCAGCAATTTAGTGAATGGCCCAGCTGCCTCCTTTAGGGCTCCACGCTCAGGTTGACAAGCATTAGATCCTCTCCAGACTACTGCACAGCCTCCTGTGGTACGAACGGCAGGTTTTATATGCCAGCCACAGCACTGTCTATGGCAACCACAGCCTCCTGCCTCCTTTCTTCTGTATTTGGAGTATCTATAGAGCATTCCTACCTTTTCCACTCTGCTATTTACAATTTTACCATCTGTCTCTACCAACAGAGCCATTTTTGACACAAATAAATTCCCCGCTCTATTTAAGTGCTTTCTTATTGTCTTTGACCCTTCTGGTCCTTCATAGTCCATTAGCTTCCTTGATGTCTTCTAACTGCTACCTGTATTTTTAGGTAACACATTCCTTTTTTTAGCATTCACCAACACATTTATTTGTCTGTTTTCTCCCTCCTCCCTACACCTGTGCACTACTGAGGATGCAACAGAAAAAGCCCAGTTTCACAAGACTGAGTATAACACACTACCTTGTCCTGCCATCCTGGCAGACCCACACAGTAAGCAGGGGCTGTAATCAAATTACATTTGCTCCTACTTCAGGCAACTGTGGGTTTTCTTTTTCACCCCAGACAGCAATTAATGTTCCTCTGTCAGTGGGGATGAGGTTTGTCTGCAGGTTGGGCTGCAGTGGGCACAGGCACTGCATTATGAAGTCATCTATTATTTCAGTTCGGTTGGGGGCTGTTTTGTTCTTCAAGACAAAGTGTTCCTGAAGTCACCCCTCTTTCTACCCCCGACTCTTAAATCATCTCCCTAAAGCTCACAAACAGATGGTTCAGCAATTTATCCTGTTTGCCAGTAAAATCTCAGTGTTTAAGCAGGCTCTCTCCCATTCTTCAGTTTTTAGATCCTCAGGCTTCTGCAGGTCAGCAGCACCCGTGCCTCTGTGCACCTACCAAGGCCTGTCCCCTTGCCACCACTCCCTCCAGCTTTGCTGCCTCAGGAAGGGTTTTAGTCCTTCCTTTTAACCCACCGATAAACCACAGGAGGCATTCAGCCAGTTCTAACCTATCAGCACTTTTTCTCATGGCCAGACATGAAGAGCTACAATGTATTACCTAGGTCCTCATATTTAAGGGAGCTGAAGTTCTCCTTAAGTGCCTCCTTTCTGTTTGAGTCCAGACCTTGAGAAGGGCTCACATATCTGCATATCAATAGCCCTGCTTAGTATAAACTCCTCCTTTAGTTAACTCAGAGTTTAACACTTCTGCAAGACTGAGGTCAAGAGTCCAGCACATCAGCCCGATCAGAGAAGCAGGAGGCTGGAGCTAGGACCTACAGCAGGGAAGAGTTATAAGGTGCAGGACCCATGAAGAGGACTGTCACCCTACTTACTCTCCAACACTGCCCTGCAGAGGTGTGTGCCCATAGCACTTGTTCAGGCCCCACATATATCCCCTATCCCGATGGCCACAGGTCAATTCCTCCACCATTACAGCTCCAGCCCTGCTCTTAGGGGACACCACAGCCCTTTTGGCCCCATTCCTCTGCCACAGGGCCAGGGAGTTTTCAGGTGGGTGCAGGAAAACTGTGTGACTGTCAGCCAGGTTGGGAGACACAAACACATCCAGGGTGGGCCAAGCAGGTTTGCACCAAGCCCTGGGCAGCTGTCACTAGTGAGGTCTATGCATGGCATCTTCATGTCCCCCATAACGTATCGATGCCTCTCCATTTGAAAGAAGTCCTTATCTGCATCACCCTACACCCTTCCTAATCTATTTTCTCTGGGGACATTCAGTGATATCCCTTAACCACGCAACAGATAAGACCAGTTGCTTAGTCAGAAACCACCCAAGGACTCCCGGGGTCTGGGGAGGGAGAAGAGCTGAGGTTTGGCATGGCTGCATTACACAGGCATCTGTGGATCACCAAGAAGACAGCCACACTCCTGACCCAGCCTAGCACAAACACAAGAGGGATGGGGCACACAAGAGCTGGTCTGTGAGGACCATGACAGGGTTTCCTTGCAGAGAAAAATGAGAAGCATCAAGCAGTTAACTCATTACGTAGGCTGTGAGAGCTGGAGAGCAGCCACACATCCAGAAGACATCCCAGGCAGGGATCCGAGATGAGCAAGCAGTAAAAGGAAAGCCAGGGCTGGCAGGAGGCAGAACTGGAGAGAAAGAAGACAGTGGTGAGCAACCAAGAGGCAGCTGCAGCAGCTCAGGGCTGGTAGGGAAGGCAAGCATGAGCAGCAGCATCCCATAATGAATGTGGGCTCCCACCACAGCAGCACTCCAGTAGCAAGGGCCAGCAATGAGTTAACATCACCCAGTTCTCCAGGAAGGGGTTGTCAGCATCAGCCACTGAACGCACTGCACAGGAGGAGGGGAAAGAAAAGAGTACTGCTGGAGATGGAAGTGTGCAATACTTGTGCTTGGCCCCGCCAGCCCTCTTGGAGGGGATGAACACACCCCGGTCCAGCTCCCTCACCCCTGGAGCAGGAGGGACATGATGCTCCAGAACTGGTCCTTCCATACCAGGGAGGGACAGCATGAGTAAGATCTCTATTTCACTTTCCTCTGCACAGTTATATTTAATACCCAAGATATCTTTTCTAGCAGGAGACTGTTAAACTTCTTAACCACTCAGACACAACAGGAGCAGCTTAGCTACCAGTGAAGTACCTGAATATTCCACCATTTCCTATGCAGCTGTCCTTACAATCCCACAAAGTGCTTTCAGCTGAAGAAGGCCCAGAGACTTTCCAAAGGTCTCAAGCAAGCTGGGATGGAGCAGAGCATACTTTGAGCTCCTCCAGTTTCCAGCTGAGGGCTTTGAGCTCTGGACAGTCCTTTTGGGGCTTCTGGATGTGAAAGCCACCAGTGACCCCACCAGGTCACTCGGGTACTGCAGGGCCTGCACACTGCCTCCCCATCCCAGCGAAGGGCTTAACCAAGAGAAGAGTTAGCAGGTTTGGTGGGGCTTTTTTTATCTTTTAAGTGATTGAAGTGCTGGCTGAGAAAGAGGCACTTGAAAGCAACTTGAGGCTGGTTAAAGCTGGTTACCCATTTCGATTTGCATAATGATTATGCAAATAGCAGTTTGCATAATGTTGCTATGATCTACAATCACTTTAGGGTTTTATTGCATGAAAAGACCACAGAGAAGATATCGAACAGCTGTCCAACCCCCTGACTGCAGCTCGGACACCACCAGGCACATGTGCCCGAGATGCTGATATTTCCCCCTCTCACCCTCGGTTTTCGGTTCCCCGCAGGGGCCGAGCCTGACTTTGCAGCTGCCCTTGGGTGATTTCAGACTTCACGCTTCAGAAGGAGACACAGGGCTGCAACTCTTTTCTTGGCATTAATTCCTCAACCGCAACCAGAGGCGATTTTGTGGCTGCCTTGCTGCGCATAGCCTGCACTAAAGCTGCGAGCTCTTCCACTCTCACTTTTGAGAGCCATCCAGTGAAAGTGATGCCTTGTGAGGCAGAGCCAGCCAAGCCCTGCAAGAGGAGACCTCAGACTCCCCCCCATCCAGCTGTAGCAGATTTGAATCAGGTGTTTGGGGCAACTAAACCAAACCCCACAGAACTGCAGGGCAAGACCTCCAGAACTGCTACGCTCTGCCCCTGCCCCACAGCAGTGCCCAAATTTAAGGAGGTCCAGGCAGACTCCTTACCTGGTGGAACAGAGCTGGCTCCTGGGGTGCCTCCCAAATGCTCCATACACCATCCACATGCTGACCACCACAGGCTCCAGCACACCACATCCAGCGTTGGGCTCTCTGCAGGGAACAACATCACACAGCTTTTTCAGCAGGGTGGCTCTGACAGGAGGAAGGACCAAAGCCACCCGCGGGTTACAAGCTCCGCTACGGCATGAGATGCAGCTGTTCCCACAGGCAGCAGCACTGCAGCAGCAGATACCCCACAGCAGCCATCCCAGAGAAACTCAATCAAAATCTCCCCCTAAATCAGTGAAGGATAGGTTAAAAAAACAAAGAAACCTACCCCAAAGAACACTGCAAACCCTTTCCACCCAGAAGGCCAGGAGTAGAGCCATCCCACACCACCCAGGACCTCCCTCAGCCCCTGCCCAGGCTTTTATACCTGTTCCCCACTGGAAGGTGGGGCATCTGGCTGATTGACAGCTGGTAGAGCCAATGGGCTCCCTTCCCTGGCACTGGGCTATTGTATCTCTGCAGCCCTTCTGCCACTCTGGTGCTGGTGGCTGAGGGTGCCTTGCAGCATGTCACCAAGAGCCATTCTCCATCATCAGTGTCCCAGTCTAATGCAAAACCATTTGAAGGATGAGGTGAGGCCTAGATTCACCCTGACCTTTGTCCTGCCCTATTTTGCAAGAGGTCCCAGAGCTAAGTTTGCTGTTGGGTCTGTCTGTGGTGGCTCCATGGGACATTGGTGACACTCATGGTCATCATCATGGTGGTGATGAAGGTGACCCTTGCAGTTGCTTGAAGGCACTGGCTTTGCCGCAGTGTCACTGGTCCCACTGCCTGGTCACTGACTGGGCTGGGGTCAAAGCTTGCTTCTGCAAGCTGGGGGTGCAAGACATGGCCAGTGTGGAAGGCTGGCTTCCTTCTCCTCCTCTGTGAACAGCAGTACACAGCCCTCACACAGCCCAGAAGAAGAACGGATGACCAGTCGCTGCCATTTGCGTCAAGGAAAAGGTTGGATTTGACCCTGCAGCCCTGCTTGTCTTACAGCCGCACCCATGCAAACACGTCTCGGCCGTCCCCATTTTCCGGACAGCAGCGTCCAGCCACAGTGCCACGGCTGCGGGCACGAGCAGCACCTTCCACACCACGCCCTCGCTCCAGCCCCAGAGCTAGGAGTGGTTTTATCTCCTCATATCTCAAGGTTACAAAAGCTATAGCAAATGCAGGGGGATGGCAGGCAGCATCCTGGAAAGAAACAAAACAAATGGCAGAAAAAAAAAGCTCTTTAGTGATCAATTTGAAACCACTGGGACACAAACAAAAGCGCAACGTGAATTGGCTCTGCTCTGCCTCAGCCTGGGCAGGACCTTCCCGGAAAGGCTGAGCTCTGAGTACATTTAGCAACAACAGCTTCTTGAGAGAAGTTGGGCAGCGTAGGAAGCAGGGAGGCTGATGGGCTCTCGGGGTCCCCCTCCCCCACCTCAGGCTTTCCTGCAGGAGATATTTATAGACATAATCAACACGCATCAAAAAGAGGAGCGGCAAGGAAGAGCTCTCCAGCTCCGGATCATGTTTGGGTTCAAATCCCAACTCTAGTGAAAACTTCGTTCTTCAAACTAAGCGGAGCAGCTTCAAAGGAGATGGTGGGGACCCACCTGTGGCCACCGGCTGCGAGACCTTCCCCAGACACCCTCGAGGCAGGCGCTTAGGCTGGGCCCCCTCCCGAGGCTTCCCCCGCAGCCAGACCTGCGCCCGCATCCCCCCTTCCCCAGCAGGTATCTGAGCAGATGGCGTGATGGAGAGAGCTGCACAGGGAATATTGCTACCACCATGAGGATTAATACTCAGCAGAAAGCCATCACTCCCTTTAACCCAGACTTAGGAGGCAGATGAAGCTTTGCTTTTCATCAAGGACGTGATGCAGAACCTAAACCAACTAAAACCACCTCGGTTCCGGGCTGCAGCTCCTTCCCTGGGCCAGCTCCTCATCAGCAGTTTATGTGCCGGAGCGATGCGTAAGGGTGTCAAATGCTGAGTGACACACTCGGGAGCTGGAAAACAGGATAAAGAGCTGCTGCCATGTTCAGCGACGGGAAGCTGAGCCAAACTGCAGCTGCTGCGGCGTGCACCTCCTCTGCTCTGTTCCCTTCTAGCTCATGGCTGCTTACCTGTGTGTAAGTGACTTTTTCAGCCTTTTCTAATATATTTTGGCTTTCCCAGGGGTGACATGACCAGCTGATAGTGCATTCCCGTGCAGCCTGACTTCCACAGTGGCTCAGGGCATTGGGGGGGGCAGGGATGGTTTAGGATGTGTGCACATCCCCCAAACTCCCCATGCACGCGGTCCCACAGCCACAGCCACAGACCTGTTACTGCCCATCGATCAGTGAGGGGTGCAGGGGGGAACTGACAGGAGGTCCTGGACGCCGGGCAGCCCCAAGCCGGCCTGGAGAGAGGCGGCTCTCTCAGCAGGATGGAAATGAGATGATGATTTCTCTCCATGGCCTGACAGAGAGGACCCAAAGTCAAGTGGAAGACTGAAAGCCAGGCTGGGAACTGGTTTGGGAGCGGAGATGCCTCTTGCCCTTCCATTCTGTTTCTTCTCTCTCTTGCCTATCTTCTGCTGTGGGGTCTCTAGCTGTATCCCTAAT
>Ga0181612_108164_pt1 | contig 16141 bp, 4 predicted proteins | sample HoacroProtozoa21_FD_119630 | JGI IMG/M metagenome (GOLD analysis project Ga0181612, IMG submission 119630) | Hoatzin crop microbial communities from Cojedes, Venezuel. Combined Assembly of Gp0051906, Gp0051904, Gp0051908
AACATTCTTTCCAGGTCATATAACAATATCATAGAAGAAAAACAGTAAGGATTTCCTACTGATAATGCTGTGAAGAAGGCAGAGGATCAGAAACAAGAAAAGCTGTGATGTTAATCAAATTTTGCCCAGTCATAAAAGTTCAGTCAGCTTCAGGTTTCTGTTTCCCCTAATACTTTTTTTGTGAGATGACAAGTTCTGATGACGTTGGAGAGAAGTGCTGAATTTGTTTCCTGTGTGTCTTATGACTCTAGGTAACATTTTGTGTGGGTGAGATCCTGTCCATATGGAAAGACCCCTGCAATTCAGTTTCACAACATATGAATTAGTGCAAATTTTGTTTGTTTGAATTGCCAGATTGTTGTGTTGGGTTTTTTTTTGCCTTGTCAAGGGTAATTTTATGATTACCTCTCCAAGATTGCTGCCTCTGAATAAAAACAAGCTATGTGGGAGAAAGATGTGAGGAGGCTCAGTTGTTGGTAACTAGTTCCTGAATAACTTTGCTAAAAGAGGCCAAACTATTTATATGTTTATGATAAATATAATCTAATGTAGTAATTCTGTTTTCAGATGGGGGACATAGCTGTGAAGGAAGTGTTGACAGTATCCTTCTGGAAACACAATATTTTATATCTCCTTTTAAATATCTGTTCATCTTTTCAATGCATTTGTTCTCTACGGACTGCTACACAGTCCACTGGGAAATAGTTTCTACTGACATGTTGGAATATTAGTCCCTAAAGCTCCCCAGGACTTTTCTGATTCAAACCAGGAAAAAAAAAAAGAGTGAAGAATATAATTACCTAAATATTTAGCAGAGCAGAAGTTTATTTCTGTGACTATTTAATTCCACATCAAATTATTTTACACAATACGGTGGACCATAAACATTTTCTTTAAAGAAATAGTTGTTTTTTAGATGTAGAGTTGCTGTGTTAAAACACAGAGTAGTTTTCTCATTGCTAAAGAGTCTGACCTCTTGAATATGGGGGTTTTTTTCCTGATCTTCAAGTCCTCATCAGAACCATCAGCAGGCGCAATTCTCATTGCTAAAGAGTCTGACTCTTGAATATGGGGTTTTTTTGTCCTGATCTTCAAGTCCTCATCAGAACCATCAGCAGACGCAATGCCTTGTCTTCTTTTTCCATGCCCAAATGAGGATGTTGGATTGTGGAGAGAGGAGTGTTTCATTTCTTTCAAGGAAAGCATAAAACAATTCATCCTGAAATGGCTGGCAGAAATAAAAATTAATCAGCACGTCTAGGCAGTGATCCAAGACCTGGAGAGGATTGTGGTGGTAACACTACATGGGAGGAACCAGCCTGAATTTGATGTTTTCAGCATCTGAACATCTCTAGGTGGATTGACAGATTAAAGCAGAGCGATTCAATTATTTGTTTTGAGGACTAATATATTCTGTAGATATATCAACTAGAGAAAGTAGTTGAAGGGATCCCTCTTCATACATCAAAATGTGCGATAAGAAGTTTGGGTGGTTTTTTTTCCTTTCACAGCCAGACTATGCTGTCTTGTCTTGCTCTGCAAAACAGGTCTAATAGCCTGAGAAGGGCATTACAGCTTCTTCTTGTACGCTGAATCTTTTCCTTGTGGGTGTACCTGGAACAGAACTCATGTAGCATCAATTTTGATTGAAGGCTGTTTTCTACTACAGGCAAGATCTGAAGAGCCCTGCAGCCATTTTCTGCTGACTTTCTACTAACTTATTCCTGATGTTTCTGCCTGCGATATGTTGAAGATTTTCATAAATGAAACAATGCAGGGCAGAGTAAAAATAAGCTTGATTTTTTTAAGGATTTCCTGTGTAAGACTAATTAATACTGAAAATGTGCCTAGAGAAATTAAAATAATGTAAAACACTAAAATTAATTTCTGCAAAATAATGCAATTTTAAAGCAGCTAAAATAAATGAAATATACTTCCTGGGAAGTAGAGCTGTGAGGTTGAAATTTGTAAATCGGAATTGAACATGCCTAATCAAGTTCCAAAGAACAGTCTGTCCTCCTGGAAGCAAGGAGATAATTCAGAGGATTTAACAATCCAGTATGTGTTCTAGAGACAGTATGTCAAATGAGATGTCTTGGTTCTTGATGTTTGGCAGGGTTATTAGTCTAGTGGATTGGCTGGACTCGAGTAGTCTGTGCAGTACTTGCTGAGGAGAGAGACACAGACAGACACAGTAAATGCGAACTTTGTTATGCAGCTTACATACTATAAAAGTTTTTACACACCTCTCTTCCCTAACCCCCACAATCGTAATTTGAGTTACGTGTTTAAAGGGCTTTTTGTTTTTCAATGAAAAGAGGCATGAGGCTCATAAACAGTTCTGTCACATTATATTGACTGGAGGGTCTCAATCTATAAACCCAGACTTAAAACTACAACTGTATTTAAAAATGGAAGTATCTGAAAAACATTTCCTCCCTCTTTATCTGCCAAATCCTGAATGTGAAGTTCAGTGAAGGGAGTGGTGGTTTTAGACGGTTGAGATGCTGGCAACTGTTGCGGGGGCAAACTCAGGACTTGGCAGGTATATAAAGGTGAAGGGATGAAATCTGAAGCTTTTTCTGTGTTCCAGAGAAAGATGATGGATCTGAAAAAGAAAATAAAGCTTACTATATATCCAAAAATAACCCAGTAGAGTTTGAATTCTGGAACTTTGAATGGGATTCTTATTACATAGTATGACCACAAATATTAATGTCACACCAGCCAAGTTGGACATCCATGTTTATGTAGCAGTCTTTACAATCCTGTATTGTTGTTCTTTCCTCTGTGAAGAGTTTTCATTTTCTTGCTTTGTTAATGAGACTCTATGCATTCTTTCAGCCTTCCCTCTAACCCCCGAATTTGGGCTTCATTTATATTTCAGTCACTTTAAGTCATTCTGTAAAAATTCTAGTGTACAAAAAAGAAATGTCGTAGAGATATTTTTGACATATTTTGTTACCAATTTTTCTTATGTGTTTTTCCTTCAATTATTTTAGTGAAGTTCCCTCCTAACATAGTGAATATCCATGTGAAGCATCCCCCTGAAGCCTCAGTTCAGATCCATCAAGTTTCAAGAATTGACAGCACATCAACAGGACAAAAAGCAAAAGTACCTCAGCCAGGACATCCACAGGTTTCTTACCAAGGTCTTCCGTATCAGAAGACCCAGAAAGGACACACTGCTTACACAAATCAACAACCCGTTCCTCATATGTTTCCTGTTTCAGTTAAAACTCAGCTTGGGCGCTGCTTCCAGGAGACTATTGGGACACAGGTAAGAAATGTTTGCTAAGGCTTTTGAGACAGGTAGTTTTATAACATTATTGTAAAAGAATGAAAAACAAATTCACTAATTGCCAGGAAAGGACATATTTGACATTCTTTTCTAAAATAAAATTGTTTTGAGAATGTAAAATTTTTACAAAAATACATTTTTCTGAATGACCCTCTCCTTCAAGCTCGTGTCTTTATTTTCTGTGGACTTGGTTCCCTGACATTCTGATTTCAGTTATTCTAGCCATAACTTCTCCATTTATAAGGTATTTCTGCAAATAAAAAGCCCCATGACTCTAAATCCTAGTTTCATCTCTCCTCATTGAATAACTAAGGTTACACCATCTTCCACAGCTTGTACTGTCCTTTGCCTTATTGAACTTGCTTTCATGTGCATCTCAACAGCCAGTGTTTTTCAAGGAGTTGCCATTTTCATTGAAATTCCTATTCAACAACTTCATATGTTTTACAGTATTGTAGGCTAATGTTTTCAGTCTGTTGAAATGTGACCAATGAATGGGGTAGAAAAATTATGAAAGCCAATTGAGTGTTTGCTAGAGCTTGAAAACCTTAGTTCAGTTTAAAATAATAAAATCACATCAGGTTTTTACATGTGACTGTACAAAATTGCACATCATCTTTCAGCTCTTGAAAGCACTTTAATAAGCAACACAGTGTTATCATTTTTGCATCTTTGCATATGTATGTAAATATACAGAGAGAGCAAAAAGCATATGTGAAGAGATTGTAAAAAAAGAAACTGTAAGACCCTGTTATTCATTGCTTATTACCTTGCCCAAATGTAACTTTTCAGACTGAATTTTTTTTTATGCTCCAAGTGTGCCTCAGGCTGAATTTTTCTGAAAGGTTTCAGAAAAATTATTCACTTGTTTTGAGGGATGGTGTTAGAGAAGGAATATGTTGTTTTACTCAGGCTAAAAAAAGAAAAAAATCACAACTGTTTCATTGAAGATTTTTGTCGTCTGTATGCTTTGAAGCAGAAACTTAAATTTATCGTGAAGGTCACTCTGCTTTGGGTCCTTCCAGTAACATGCACCCATCTTTAGCCAATTTTATATATATATCCAATATATTCCACAGATATTTGTTAGATGATGGCCACAAAATTCTCCAAAGATTTCACCTGCAGAGAGCATGGCCTGCCTTCCCCTCAAAGGGTCAGCAAAATGTCCTTTACAAGTGTTTCTTCTAGCTGTCAGTGAAGCCTGTGATACCCAGTGTTAGAACTGACAGCAAGGAAATTTTCTCAAGTTATCATGGCTCCCAAGCAGCACAAACAAAAAGAGGAAAGAGACTTCAGTCACAGAGGAGTAAGGAGCTTTGGAGAAGATCACTGATGGGGAACAGATAGGAGCAGAAGCAGCATGGAATCAGAAGCAGAGTGAGGATAACGTAGGTGGCATATGCCAAGGTAATGATTTCAATTAGCTTCTGGAACCTCAAACTGAAGTCACATTTCCTTAGTCTCGGTCGTTCTCTGCCAGCTCCAAAGAACTGACTTTTTCCTGTAAAATATTTTTCTCTTCTCCTTTCAGTAACTGGCTTGTGCAGATTATTGCAGCATTCCTACTAGTGACATGATTAAGTCCAGTTTCAGGACTCATTGCTGTGGAATTAAAGATCCTCAAATTTGCTGGTACTAGGCCATCACGTTGAGGGTGTTTTAAAATAATTAATTCTGAAAAATGGTATGGAAGAAGTAAATTTAAATGCTGTCATGCCCCAAAAATGTTTCTAGAAGACTTAAATTTGGAACATTGAAGGCTAGTATTCACTAATTGTTGAATGCTTGATTTGGGATTACAGTGTTAATTTATATTGGTGAGCTCTTCGTGCTTGTCTGTTTCAGGAATAGTAAAATGTTGAATGTGTTCTTTGGCAAGTGTTGAAGCACATGTTCAAATGAAAGTTTATGGATTTTACACGACAAAATGAAGCACTATTTGCACTCAAATACATAGGGGAAGACAAAATTCCTTACTCAATCTTGGACTTGGCAGTGGGTGCTACATCTTTTATCTCTTACCTGTTATGCTGGATAAATTTCCTGTCTGTTCCTTCTGCTGCATGCATGAATGAGGTATTTCAAACGACACATCCAAAACTTGCAGTGTGCTATGCGTGCACCTCACATTACAGTGGTTTTAAAACTAAAGCTTACTCGCCGCTCACCAGAAGACAGTAACAGGCTCCTTTTAAAAGGGAAACATACTTGCATTGCCATCGTGCCTGACTTGGAATCCTAACTGCTCAGTCTCCAATTTTTATTATTTTTTTTTTTCAATATTCCCCTGGAAAAGTGCGTCTTTGCAGTTGCTGAAGAAAGGGTAGTGCCTCCTTGTTTAGGATGATGCATGTTCTCGTTTTTTACAAATTTCATTGATCCTCTCAGTGTCAGTCTTGGAGAAGAGTGCAGTAAAGATTTCAGAGGCCTTTTGTTGTTTAATTTAATGGTCCAATTTAGAATTGGAGTTGTAGGGTGGCATTTTGTAGAGCGTTCATTTAAGACCTTGCTGTAAATATAGATTTGAGTGACTCATTCACCTTTCAAGTTTGAACCTGAAATGTTAATATGTTTTTCCTGTAGTCAGGCAATGCATATTATTTATTTGTATGTTGAATATACCTTGAACTGGGAAAGACACTTAATTTTTTTTTTTTACTCTTAAATAGATCTGTTCTAAAAGAATTTGGTTTCTGTTTCTTTGATATTTGCTTTGGTGAATATGAGGGTTCTCTTTATTTGTTCAGATGAGCTGCTAAACTGAGCTTTCCCCACTCGTAGCAATGTGTTACAAGTCCTTTCTGGAGTTTATGCTGGATAATTTTGGTATCCTTTTTTCAACAATCATCAGTGTTTATACATTTTTTTGCAGGGTGGATTGTATGTTTGGCTTCAGAAATGTTTTATCCCGGGATCAGAGGTGCCTTTACTGTCTGTAGAGCAGACTGATTGAAGGAGATGTGTGTGGCCTCTTGTAGGCAAGTCAACCAAGTTAATAAAGACTTTGCTGAACTTATTTTCAGTCCAGGCTAAAAGCACGGGATAAAAACAGTATCAAAATCTCTACTGCAGTTTTTTTGTGTGTGTAACCTCTACCATTCTATGTTTCTCTCCATCTTGTGTTCTCTACACCTTCTTCCTTGAATTTCAGCAGGTCTTTCCATTAGATGTCCTCTCATTTTAATGCTTTGTTTTTTTCACAACCTTCTGTGGAAAACTTTTAATCTCTCCACGCATTCTTCCTTACCCCACCTTAGCTCACTTCCTTGAATGTGTCTCATCCAAAAACAGTAATCCTGCAAACACAGTAGGATAGTTGCTATCCTCAAATCCCAAAACAGCTAGGGTGTATTTTGTGCAGTGTATTTCCAACAGAGCGCATACTGTTAAAGTTAGCAGCTGGAGCCACCCTGAACTGAAGCTTGGAGGGCATTATGGTACAGATAGTTGAAGAATCTGGTCGTAGCCTTAGGCCTTGGATCACTCCTAATTAACAACGCAGAAATTCGTCTAGATGTCCTATTTGCTTAGTTGTCTATAGTATCAGAAGTGACTATAACTGAAGCATGAAAAACTAGAGGCATGAAATTTTCTAGTTTAATTAGAACAGATAAATAAAGATGTATGTTTTCATAAATAAATATACACATGTAAGTATATGTTGTTTAATTGTGACCGTTTATTCTAAAGTGTCCTCAGCATTGGGAAATAAAGTGGAAAGAGCAACTATAAAAGTAGTATTAATATTTCAATTCTTAAAATGTAATATAGGAAGCAAACAGTGTTCTGGATGGTTCTCATTTCTACTCAAGTCAGTTCACTTTTCCTGGCTGCCTCTCTTTTCTCTGAGTGAAACACTTAGCAATTATTTCTCCTCTGGGAGATGTTAACGATGATTGCTCCAGGATAGTTTACCATGTTACATGATAGCTTACTATGATATGTCACATATGAAAGTTGTGGTTCATCAAATATTTTCCTAGTACCAAAAAGATTTTTGCAGGGTGTATCATAAACTAGCAGTTAAGCTGCAGGCTAGAAACTTATTGTTGTCATAAAATTATAGGAAACAGGCCTTTACCTGAACTTGCAGGTTTTTATGTAGGAAATTATGTTGAGAAATTAGAGACTTGAAATTGGGAAACAGATACAGCAGAAGCAGTAGGACAAAAATCCCACTTAAGATGGAGAACAGTAGATCTGTGGAGAGCACTCTATATTACAGTGCCTTCAAAAGCTGGAGACTGGACATGGTGTCCTGCAAGGTCCTTTACAGCCATGTAGTCCCGTGTTTCTGAAATCCAAGAAGTCAGTTGTCTTAGACCTCTAATTCTCTTAAGTCCTATTTAAAAAGCAAGCAAATGAGGAAGATTATGTTTCTCTTCTTTAATGCCTCCTCTTCAGCTGCTTTTCATTTTAATTCTAATTAAAATGCCTTTATTATGACACAGAATATCATTATTTTCCAAAATACTTCTACACTGTCAGTGGTGCACCTAGTAAAGATTTTGTTGGTCATCTCGAGCCCTGTTAATTTTGCATATGATTATTTTGCATTTAAATCAGGAAAAGAATGCAGATGTGTGCTATCTGTCAAAATTCATATAAACAGTATTAAGAAGTGCTTTTTTTCTCCCCCTTTAGATCCATTTGAAGTGTCTACTAAGTATATTCATGCATTTTTCCTATGGTTACTGCATTTCAGTATTTTGGCTAAAAAAAAGTCCTTTTTCTCAAAATTGATTTGGTCTTTCTTTCATTTAACTGTAAAGAGGGAGGCATTTTTTTGCAAAGCAGCAGGAGATGGCAGAAGCTGGTATTTCTAAATTTCTCTAAAGCAGGCTCTTTCTGGCTAGATTTACAAGTAATGCTCTTGTATTTAGCAGATAGTTCTGAATATCAGTTTTACCAAAGGAGACTTCTGGTGATCTCAGCATGTATAATTGAAAAACCAAATTTAAAAAAGACTTGTTAATATAAGATATTGAAGCTGCTTACCTGGCTGGAGGCAACATATGCCAAAATGTCCAGAAGAGAAGCTGGTCGAGAAGTCGTGTCTGCCATGCTTGTTCATTCCTCCTCACTGTCCCTCAGTTGCGCTGGTGTAACTGCGGAGTGGAGCTGGACTGCTCTCTAAAATGATCACTGAATGAATTTCAAAAATACTGTCTTCTGATCCCCGCTTTTTGTTGGGGTGTTTTAAATTCAGGTCAGTTCCAGGCTGCAGTGTTTGGGAGATATGCTCTGCTCTTTGCTTGTCAGTTGCTTGCTGAATGATTCTTTGTGCTTGCCTTGCAAAGTACTTTGAAAGGTGTTGCAGAAAAGATCTATACTTGTTACAGCTCTGTTGAGAAGGTTGCTTGAATTAGAGTTGTTCTCGTATTGTGAAGTGAAATTTGGTGTATTATAATACTACTTTGGAAATTTGTATTAAAGAAAAAAAATATACTGCCTATAGCAGACAATAGCAGAATATTTTGATAGATTTTTTAAAAAATTATTTAAGCTAAATAGCATTAGTGATGACCACTAGTAAAGACTTTCTTGAAAATTACAAGGACTGTCCATTTTTCAGTGTGATGAAAGTGCTCACATATGCATTCAGATGTGTTTCAAATGCTGCTTAGTTCTGATAAATAACAAATATGTCTGATAAACAGATGTTAGGTGATCAGCATCTTTAGTGGGATAAATTTCTATGGAAATAGTTTATTTAGTACTGTGTTTCAGTAATGTCTTTTACAGGAAACATTTGTTTTTATTTGAGCAACATCCTGTCTACTGTCAGACTTGCTAGAATACAAAATAAACCAAGTGATAGGTGGCAGCTGGAAAAGCTTAGAAATTGTCAACATTGTATCATGATAAAGATTCTGACTGCAAATCATTAAGCATTTGCTTAACTTGATTCACACAAGGGTGTTCACTGATCATGTACTTAACTGAGAATATACATAAAGTTTTTAGGAACTGCACTCAGGTCACTGAGTTTTTCAAAATGGGAAACATTAAATGAAGGCATCAAAGTTGTTGAGTTAGAAATCAGAGAAGCAAAATGTGTTGATAGCTCTTAATGCATAACCTAAAGTATTGAAGCTACTCTATGCAATATGATCATAGTGTATGCACTCTGGAGGCGATGACAGTAGTAATATGCCAGTTGAAGTTATTCATTTAACTGTATAAATATCCCTGTTGAACTTCAGATTTAACAAAACATTTCCTATGGAGGTAAATTTCAGGTATTTTCATATTTGACAGCTGTATGAAATGAACTTCCCTATTTATATTTTTTCGGCAGGAAAAATGATACAAGTAAAATTCTGTGCTTTATACTGGTACTTTTTCTCTTAGCGTACTTTTAAAATCTTTTTTCTTAAAAATACCATCTCATAAAATAAAATAACTGTCTGGAATTCCTTGAAGCTCATGGTCTGGCTTCCAAAGTTTTTAAACAAATACACTGTCAGAAATCAGTGTGGATTTGTTTCCAGCATTAACGCTTCATTCACAATGGATTCTTTGCGGCATCAATACCCTGAAATATCAGAAGATTAAAGATATATCGGATACCAAAGACACCAAACACTGTTTTAATTACTCAATAGAAGAAAGCTGGATAATTTTTACTTGCCTATGAAGAATGTTCTGCTTAAGCCAAAACAAATTCTTTACCAGTTCTTTTAGAAAGTCTGGAAGTATTTAAGTTTCTCTCCTCTGCTTGTGAGACAATGCCTGCTAATGAGCCAGTGCTACATGGGATAATACTCTTCATCTGTAACAACCTGTCACTCAGCTGGTCAGTAAGCTAATTAAGTACGTTTGTTAATTGTTTCAGTAATAAGGTTTGTGAAGTTTGAGGTTTCTTACTCTATTTGTTGCGGCTGTAGGGGAAAAAAAAGAAGCACCAATCCAAGGTCTGTGCCTGTTGAATAGTTTACAGAAAGTTAAACAGTGTATCCATTCACTTCTGCTATTGTGGTATGTGAAATGCAGTCTTTAAGCTGAATCCCAGAGTCATTAACTATTAACTCAGGCAAAGCACCTATCGATTTCAATCATAGTTAATCATGTGACACTCCTTTATTTATGCCTATATTGTGGTTTTAACTAACAGCTTGTGACAGGGATTTGTAGATGGGTCACGCAGGAGTGGAGTCCCAGGAAACATCGTGGTCCCTCAGCCAGAATCATTTGCAGTTGCCCTGAGACTAATTGCCAGACTGGACTCACTACCACAGTTTACGGGGAGCTGAATAAATTCCTTCTATTGCCTTAGCAGAGGGATTTCAAGGATATAATCCTTCCTTTTCCCTGGCATTGGAAAATGCATGAAACCCTAGTGGCAGTGCACAACTCAAGTACTGTTGGCGCTCCAAGACTGTGGAGACGGGGCAGAGGCTGGAGTCTGGACAGATGAACAAAGAGGTGATGTGGCTTGGGGTGGCCTTTGTGCACCAGCACAGGGTCAGCCAGAATTTCAGTCTACCAGTGGGAATATTCAGTACGTCCTTCAGTTATATAAAATATTGGCATAGAAGCCCAGGCACGCATGGGGAAAAATATGTGGATTCGAAACAATACTGTCAGTGTCTGTGAGTGCTTTACCCAGGAAGAGCTTTGTTTTATAGCAGTACCATGTGTGCCTCATACTGCTGCTACTGCTGAGCCTCTTTCAGCACAGTTGAGCTCTTTTATACCGATCCTTCATGACTTCTTTGCCTTCTGGACCAGTAAGAATTATCTCCGAATCATAAGCTTGTGACAGATGAAAATCTGTTCTCTTTTCCAGAAGCCCCCAGGCATACAGGCTAGATTAGTTTAAAATGTGTGTGGATGATGGATAGAAAAGTGTAAACCTAAGCTTAGGGAATGGCATCATCTTCATGCGTAGTGCAAAGCTGTATGCTTGGGTTTAGCTTCCCTGCTTATTTTAGGCTCATACTTATGTGTTGGAGTTGTGTTGAATGGTGAGACAAACTAAAAATGGCTATGGATTCCCCCAAGTGACTTTTCCAGTCACTTGTGACTCAGAGACTGGAACAGACTGTCTGAAGAACTAAGGAGTTCTTCTCAGTACTAGGAAGTGGTAAGAGTTTTGAAGTGGATAGAAATTACCTAAAAGTTTTTGAAACCTGTAGAAACAAAGCTTCAGTTCATTGATGCTTATGGTTTGTGAAAGGAAGGAGCATCTTAAGAAACTGTAGTTGGCAAGGAAACAGTTTGTGCAGTGCCATGAGTGTTAAAAATATCTGAAACGCTGTTAGATGTACCAGAGAAATCAGGGATTATTAGCCAGAGAACTCCTCTCTGTTTCTGCTTGGTTTAGGACTTTGCAGAGCAGTCATTTTTTTCTGATTCATAGCTCCAAAATTGCACAGATCTTGCACCACTAGGAGCCCCATGTGGCAGTTACTTTTCCTCACTGGCCAGTTTCTACAATGATCTGGATGTTAACCAAATTGTCATTGATTCTTCAAGCTTTAATTCAGCATAGAGGCAGTGGGAGCAGCAGCTTTAATAATTGCCAGTTTTTACTGACAGGACTACAAACTACAGTTGCCAGATGACTCAGACTTTGGCATCCTTATTTTTGCTCATGGATTTTATATGGAAATTTGAAAAAGTTATGACCACAGAGATTTTCAGTAGAGTGCGAATGCTGTAGCACCACACCTAAACTAAAAGTGGGCATTAGTCCATTTTCTTTCTCCTCTATTTTTTTTTTCCTTCTTTGTTTTGTATGCTTTTAATTTACTACTGTTAAATGACACCTTTTCTATTCTGGGGAAAAAGAAAAAAAAAAGGGGGGGGGCAATTCATCATGGCATATTGGGTCTCATGTTATTGGTGTCTTGCCTTGACACACATGAGCTGCTGGGATGTGTCCTTGAGGCTTGTGACCTTGCAGAGGAACACAGGGTGTTAGGTAACGTGCCTCACTGCCCAAATGCTCCACTTCTGAGATCATAAGAGGAGGTGCAGCACCAGCCTTGATTCCTCCCACTGCTTTTTTGAGAGATAGTTGTAAAACTGAGGCACAAGGGGAGGGAGAAGAGTCAGGTGCAAACTGGTTTAGCTGACTCTCGCAAACAGCCACAGTATGCAACTTTAGTGAGTGGCTTCTCTTTCATTGAAGAAGCAGTACCAGCTCTAGGAAAGGAGTTGAGCAGCTGTAATTATAAAGTAAAGCTGAGTAGCTGTGAATATGAAGTAAAATGGTCGTTCCTACAGCATGCTCACCTGGGATGTGGGTTGAGAAACCAGTTGTGTAAAGACGTAACATGAATTCTCTAAGGTTTTAAGGCAGTGACTTGGAGAGGGCATTACGAGTACTCTTGAGCTGAAATATTTGGAGGCTTCTGGGCACTGCAGCAAGATCTGTGTATCACCTAGCTAGAGGCAGTTGAAAGACCTAGTTCCAGTTTTGGAAACAGCCGAGCTGCTGCATCAAAGGGAGTTGTGCAGAATTCCCTGTTTGTGCGTCTTGACAGCCTTTGTGAACTGCTAGGCCGAGAGCTCCTGGAAACAGAGGGGACTCTGACTGCCTGATCAGGAATGGTCGCTGTCGTACTGATCCTGCCAGTGCCCAAGCCCGGGGAGCACAAGACATCCTGAAAGACACGAGTTCACGCAGTGTAATCCTGGGCCTGCATCTGAAAGATGGGACTTGCTTTGACACTTTACTGTTTTAACACAGCCAGATACCATCCAGGTCAGGACTATTTCTCACCCCTGGGAACAGGGGAAAATTTGTCACAAGGCTTTCTGCAGATGGTAGTGGGAAAATAGGCTCCTAAAGTTACACAATAACTGAGCAGTCTCTTCTAACCTGTTTAGCCACTGTTCTTAGCCAGTGTTCATGTGTCATCCTACAATGCGGTGCTACCCCATGCAGCGGGAACATGCAGAGGTGCACTGTAACTTTGCTAGATTGCCCTGGTGCTAAAAGCTCTGTTTCATGAGAGAGGCTGGCTTTCACGGGGACAGAGGGTGCTCCCGGCTGCTCCTACGTCCCTTGACAGATGTCTGAGCTTCACATGCAGCAAGTGCTGAGCTGCTGCAGGTTGCACATTACAGTTTGATGTTTTAAACGGCGAACTGGTGCTGCTTTTAATTTGATGCTGAGATATTTCAGGAGGCACCTGGGGAGTATTTGTGAAAAAGGGGCAGAGAAGATGGGTGGGATGATGCCTTGCCAGCCCTCCCGCTGCAAAAAGGGGACCCTCTGATGAGTCGGAGCCCTGACGTTGTGGGCTATCCTGTTAGTAGTCACGCTGTGAAGCTACACAGAATAACTGTACTTCAGAAACGCCACTGACTCATGGGTGTCAGTATGATTAAGAGCACACTGGAAAAATTTTGGGAAGGTTGGAGGAAGCCATCAGTACCCGTGCATTCAGCATGCATCCCCACTGCGGAGTGACTGGGTTACCAGCTGAAGGGAAGGTAACCACAAGGCCACAGTCTGCGCCGTAGGATGAGCCAGCTGTCTTGAGCTGAAATCTAAGCGGCAATGAGCACGTGGGTCGGAGGTTTATATGCTGTCAGGAAGGAAAGTTGGATTGCGGAAAGTCTGTTCACTCCATACTGAGGATTCACACTTCAGCACATTTGAATTTTTTGCTGCAGTGCCTATTTATAACAGCTTTTGCTTTGAAAGTGTTATGAAGTGCAGCAGTTGTGCACCTCTCTTGTGCTTTGTGCGCTTCCTTTTTATACCGAATTGCCTGGTTTAGATGTATTTTTTTTAAATGTCTGCATCTCAGAAATACATTTAAGCTTTCTTTACCATGCAAAATAGAACATTGCAAAAGTCAAGAACATAGCTAGTACCTTGTAAGCTTCTGAAAATCAGTATTCTTATTAAAAAGCTTCTGAAAATCAATATTCTTACTAATAAAAAGCATAGTAAGTATGTTTTTGATTAGGTGGGAAAAAAAGGAATATTGACTTCAGAAGTTATTGCAAGATTAATTTAAATATTTGCATGGGGAAAGAGACACTTGGAGTAACACAGACATCACTAACTTCGGCTTCAGTCATCTTATCTGTGTTACTTTCTTCAGAATCTGAGCAGCAGAATCTGTCATTATGATTTGGCAATTTTCAGTAAGTGGTCATGAACAGTAAACAAGTTGGCAGGCAGTTGGGGCTTCTTAATAGGAGGAGATAACAGTATAGAAATCACAGTCGTACTTTTTGTCTGTTTTGAAGAGAGTAATTAGAAAGATATTTGACATAATTGCTACAGCTTTTGAAAAAGTGGATGAGCACATTTTTGTGGTGAAAAACATAGGAAATAGATTCCAATGGAGAGTTACTGCCTTGGAAATATACTCGGTCATTAGTATGACATACTGTTCTCTTCTGTTTCTTTCTCCTTTTCCAGTTGACACAGGGAAAGATAATAATGTCACCTAATTTACTCATGCCTTTGTAGAGAGCCATTGCAATGCATGGCCACTATTTAAGTTCAGCTAAGAGCTCCAGTGAATCTTCAGTGTCTCAGCAAGAGGTTGACCCAAGATGACTGGAAAAGAACATTGTACTAGAAGTGAGCATCACACACTATCACTAACCGGACTATTCTTTACCTGACTATTCCAGTGTGGCAAAGCACTTCCTGGCCTTTCCAAGCAAGAGGACTGCTGTGGAACCGTGGGTACTTCCTGGGGCTTTAACAAATGCCAGAAATGTCCCAAGAAGCCATGTAAGTGCTATTTTGTTGTTGTTGTTGTTCTCTGGATCAGTTTATGGCTTTTTTTTTTTCCCCCCTCAAGTAGTATTTTTACTTTCTTTTGAAGAAAAAAAAAAGGTACCTAGTAGAAAAAATATGCTATGGTTTGAATAGGGACAGGTTGCAGAAACTGGAATTCTCCTGCATGCCAGCAGAGTTACAATATGCAGACACTCGCTGAAGCCAGCAAAGTTAACATTGTTGGGTTTTTCTCCACTTCCTCCTCCTTTAGGTCAGTAATACACTTGCATTTTCTGAGGGCAGGAAGGATAATGACATTGAATCATCTTGTCTCTTCCAGCTGGATTTATTTTTTGTAAAGTTTGTACAGAAATGTTAAATTGTAGAGATGCCAGTTACTGCTTGGAGAGAATGCAGTGACCCCTTGGGACTGCAGATGAACTTTCAAGTTTGGAGCCAAAGTTTTCTGGGCTTTAAATTGTCACTTACATTTTTTGCTCTGCTTTTGAAATATCTTCCTCAACAATTAGGCAATGACAAAGACTTTCTTTGCTGTTTTGTTATGATTTGATGTCATATTATAATGAGAAAGAAATTTCAAATTATTTGTACCATACGTGAAGCTAGTTGCTTAAACTTTTTGTGAATTACATTGTTGTTGCACAGGAATAGTAATACTTCTCTGCCATGTCATATTTTCATCACTAAATGAAAGATGAGGAAAGATCATGTAAGCTCTGTTTTGCAGATGGAGTGGACTTGCATTTAGCAGGCCAAAAATATTGGAGGGAGTTGCAGTCATTCTTTTCTAGGTCTTCTAGGCCCCTGTTATTTCTACAGATAGCAACGTTGGGAATGTGTTCAGTGTTTGATTTCTTTGGAAGCATATTTTTGTCCGCACATCTTAATTTGGATATAAATACAATTTCAGCAGAAAACCTGTTGTTATTTCTACTTCTCTGACTCCTCCTTCCACAGGAGAGTCTGATGTAAATTTATGCTGACTCAGTCTGATCTGCTAGTTTATGAAGCATTTAAATTTTGTGTTTTATAGCATCATAGAATCATAAGTTGGAAAAGACCTCTAAGATCATCAAGTCCAACCATCATCCGAACACCACCATGCCTACTAAACC
>Ga0181612_153102_pt1 | contig 16139 bp, 17 predicted proteins | sample HoacroProtozoa21_FD_119630 | JGI IMG/M metagenome (GOLD analysis project Ga0181612, IMG submission 119630) | Hoatzin crop microbial communities from Cojedes, Venezuel. Combined Assembly of Gp0051906, Gp0051904, Gp0051908
GCAACTTGCAGCCATTTCCTCTCTTTCTACCATGCCCTTGAAATGGGCAATGTGGAACTGGCTGTGAGTTTCCTTTCTGTTATTTTTCTTTTTCTTTTCTTTTCTTTTTTAATGCTGCATGTCTTGGAACCTAGCAGTTCTGCAAAGGGGGAGAAGGGAGGAGACCTCAACATGAGCGAAGCACAAAAATAAAGGAAATAAATAGAGCAGTGTATGCCCAGCCAAGAGAGGAAGCATTGGCCAAAGTCATGCACAAAATAAAACCAATTCTGAACCATTCAAACCACTCACTTAAAATTATTGTTTTCCTGTGAGGGAAAACATCAGACAAATTTTTCTCATCTTGAAGTATCGCTAGTTTCTCTTCTCAGTGCCAGAGAGGTCAAATTTGACCCTGGCAATTTTATTAAAAACTTTAAATTTTACAGTATTTTTTTTTCTGCTACTTCTACTGTATTGTTCCTTTATGTGACTAGTATTAGTTTCTTTCACTGTTGGAAACCCTGAACATGATATTGCTCCTCTGAGGAAACATGTAATTTCGCATGTAAATGTCAAGTTCCATTGTTCAACATGGGAAGTGCCAGCCTCAGGGCCAAGACAGCCAGGTTGCCTTAAACAAGGACAAGCAGCAGTCTCCAAAGACCATCAGACACTGGGTGTCATTAGACTGCTAATTTCCCTTGGGACACTCTCCGTCTCTGCTCATAGGCCTCTCACAGGCCCCTCCAAAGTCTTTGTCTCAGCCTCACACTCCTTACACCGATCTCTGCCTCCCTTTCCTCCACCCTACTCTCTCACTTTGTTTTTCTGTTTAGTCATTGCACATCCCCGTGAAACCAGCCAAGGAACAGAAAATGTTCAAGCCTCAGTGCCATTTCCTCACTGCCCCACTGCCCTCCCTCAAAAAGCCAGGGGGCCAAACCAAGGTGGATACCGTCACATCTTACATGATGTTTTCAGGGGTCTTTCTCCCTTATGTTTTATTTACCTTGACTGCAGCTCCTTGGGCAGTCAAACTCTGTTGGAACAGTACAATCTCAGCAGACGTTTGGCTGCCGCTGAAGTACAAATGAGAAGAAATTATCTGTCTTCAACTTATACACAACATAATTTCGTTTTCCATCAAATAGTGGTCTTGTAAGAGATGTGGACAAATGATGGACTCTGGCTGGTGTTCATTATATGAAGTGCAACAACTCCTATGATGCACCCTTCCACCTCTGCTCTATCTATCTATTGATTCCCATCACATAATTAAATTGTGAACTCTGAAAGGCAAAGCCATCTTTCATTTCAAGTACTGATCAGCATCTAGCCCACCAGGGCTCTGAGCCCTTATTAGATCTCTGCTAATATTGCAATGCAAATAGTAAGGGAGCTGCATCTGCCGGCTCACAAGCCCCAAGACTCCACGCTTGCCTAATGCAGGGGATCTTATATACCCAATATCACAATAGCTGGAGTGACAGATCATTACAGTGCTATTGTGCCAGAATTGTTGTTATGAGTATAAAGGATTGAGGCAGTTATTAATCATCTCAAAGCATTTTACACAGGCACAAGCATAAATCACAGCACTCTATCCAGTTGGGTAATTGCATTCTGCCACAAAAAATTCCTTCTAAAATTTCTACCAATAACAGTATTTTTCAATTATAGTCCTAAACTTTGTGCTTTGTTGCTTTACACCCCTAAACAGCTGAGGTATTTCTCTTCTGAGGTGATCAATTGTCTTCTATGGAAATTCAGACGTACACAGACCTGCACTATATTCTTTACGTAGCCATCAAAGAACTTTATAAAGCCATTCCTTTGTATTAAATTATGTATAAATGCACAATTTTCTTACTCTAAAGAAAATGCATTAATGACATTTAGCAACAGAGCTCTTCAGGCAGCCTTTTTGAATGCCAAAATAGTAAACATTGACTCCCAAATCATATTTACCCCATGATGTCATCAAATCCCAAAGCAGCCAGGAAAGAGAGAAAATATTGTAATCTCCTTTTAATGCACCTTTCAAGATTTCAACCCAATTTGGAGTTCTGATTATAAAATAGCAATGTCATTTGTAACTGGCTATTTATTATTTAGTATACAGGGCTATATAGCTGTGCATTCCTTTATAATACATGAAGGAAGCTTTCAATTAGTAAAGCAGGGAAGATCTGACCCTTTAGACAGGCACGCTTGAGGACATTTGAAAAGCCTTGCTGAACCGTAGTTTCTGAAGACCTGCTCTGCTATTCATAGCTACGACTTAGGATTTGTTCCTCAGAGAGAGCAATTCCCCCTAACCACAGTAAAGTGTTTTCGTCCAAATGAAAATGACATATTGGAGCATACCGTGCTGGTGGCAGTGCAGGTCATTTCCTTTATTATTAAAAAAAGTAATAAAAATCACTTGCCGGTTGCCTTACATAAGCCCAAATGCACTCTTTAAATCAGCTTCCAAAGAGAGGATAAGTGGACCACTGTTTCAAAACAATGTCTTGAAATTATGTAGAACACCTGATATCATCGGTTTCGCAGCTATCTTTGGAAGCTTCTCCGGTTTAGCAGCAAACTAACGCGACAAGCAAACACATACTAGATTCTGCGTCGTTGCTTGGAAACAATCAGTTTGGGAATGGCATAATCCTATTAGTCTAAAGAAGACCAAAATTTTAATAGACTTCATGCAATTCAGATGCAAACTCTTCCTCTCGAATCAAATTTTACTACGCATATATAACAGTTATCCTCTTTTCTTTTTTTTTCCCTTCCTACTAAAGGGCATACATAAATGCCTCATGGCATCACAACGACGAATAATGATGTGCTAAACCTTTATTGATTTGCTTGGCATTCTCATAGACTCCCTGCTCCCAAACCATATGTGTTCAATTGCACACTCATATTTGTAGTATAAAAAATACATCATTTTAAAAGTGAAGGCTGAAGAACTGAAAGAACTGCTAATGCACTATAGAGGTCCGATTGTTCAAGCTGGGCTTGGCACATCTGGCAGCACAGGAGGGATGCTCACACCACAATTTTAGGTAACTCAGTTAGTTAGCACATCTGATTAGAGTCCTGCTATTGTGAATGGAGAAACACCAGCATCTCCTGTAACTGACACAGAGCAGGGGTCTAACTGACTGTCCTACTCTTTCTCTGTTGAGTACAGAAGGAGCCCAGGTAGCTAAAAAGATCACTGAAGTTGAGCAGAGCAGCCTCAGGCCTACTCTGATGTATTTTCAGCTGTCTCGGGAGTTGGGTTGGCACCCTGGGACTGCCGCAGCGCAGGGAAGCCCCGTGCTCATGCTGTGGTGCCAGCCTGGAGCAGGACACTGTTCCTCGGCTCCAATATGTAGACAGTTCTTGCGGTGACTCATGAAGATGAGAGAAGGCTCCAGGGAGACCTTGTTGTGGCCTTTCAGTACTTAAAGGGGGCCTATAAGAAAGATGGAGACAGACTTTTTAGCAGCGCCTGATGCTGTAGGATGAGGGGCAATGGTTTTAAGCTAAAAGAAATAGATTTAGACAGGATATAAGGAAGAAATTTTTTATAATGAGGGTGGCAAAACACTGGCACAGGTTGCCCAGAGAGGTGGTAGATGCCCCATCCCTAGAAACAGTCAAGGTCAGGTTGGACTGGGCTCTGAGCAGCCTGATCTAGTTGAAGATGTCCCTGCTCACTGCAGGGGTGTTGGATTAGACGACCTCTAAAGGTCTCTTCCAACCCAAACTATTCTGTGATTCACTGTACCTGTAACTAAGGACACTGTTGAGCTGTCACCTGCTAGCGATGGCACCAGCAGTATGGTGGCCAGGAGCAGAGAAGTGAGCTTTTAAGGCCCATCAGGTAGTTTTTTAGGTTTTCAGGACCTGTCAAGTAGTACAAAGGCTGTTACTATCTCATACACAGCAGCATAAAGATCTCAAGGATTGATACATGCATACAACCTCTCTGCTGCTTGTATGGAAATCACAGAAGTGGAAAACGTTGCTGTTCAGTAGAAGCTAAGGACTTTTATCAAAATAGAACATGACAGGGCAGCAAAGTTTAGTTAAACCTCATACTCAGAAAGTTAAGCTTAAAATGAAATATAATGGTGTGTAAAAGTCAGCTAACATGACTTGCCCAAAGCCAAAGGCAACCAGCAAAAGGACTTGGAGGCAATTTAGCAAGTCCATGCCCAGTTACGGCAGCTTGCAGCACAACCTAACGATGCCACGTCTGGATGCAGACATAACACCAAACCCTTCTCAGTGTACAGCAAATTTGTTGAGAAATATTTGCATTGACATCCAGTAGGCTAATAGCCCCGATAATTCTTAGTGCTATGCTTTGTGATGTATCAGTTGAAGATAGCATACAAAACAGAACTGATCAACCCTATGGTTCAGGCTTACTAAACAAACCCCAGAGGATCTTCTTTGCACGGAGCACTTCTGAGTTCAGACATGCTGGGTATTTCAAGAAACAGCATAACCCACACAATGCCTTTTCCAGAGAAGGTCTGAAGAACATTTTGCTTTCCACAGGCCCAGAGCACCTCCACATCCTCAGCAAACTTTAAATACAATGAAGGCCAGGAGTCACAAGTATGGTGTGCCAGAGAGACACCAACAGGCACTGCAGTCTGACCCATGACTCCACAGGGAGCATCAGTAAACCCTCTTCAGAGTCAGGCTTCAGCAGCAAGCAGAAATCTGGACCTGACCTCCCTCCTACCCAACCCAAGGTGTGTGAAGCAACTTACTCATCCCACGCAGGCAACCATTGGAGCTCCTGAAGATCAGGCAAGCATTTGCTTTCGCTTCAATATTGGGCAAACAGATATGACCAAAAGCAGCAGCTGGGCACTGTCTTAATCTCCTTGAAAGTATCAATGAACCAGACACTAAAGGACCAATCTCACAAGCTTGTATGCTAGCTCTACAATCACTTTCCATACCTCCCAACTCCACCTAGGAGCAATTTCAGTTACCACTATCCTATTTGTAAAGTTATTCCAGAACCTTTTTTTTGGATAGAGGCAACTCTTCTTGTAACTTCACAGCCTAAGTTTATTAATATGCAACTTATATCCATTTGATATCACATCTGTATTATCATTTAATGGTAAGAAATATTCTTCTTCCTTGATAGTTTCTCCTGAGCGTTTCTACAGAGGCCTGACACATTGCCTCTCTACTTCCATTTCACTAAACCAACCAAACACTTTTAATGTCTTAAGATGGTCTCTCCCTTTACCATTCAACAACTTTTCAAATTTAAGTTCTATCTCTTCCCACTGGGGTCACCAAAGCTGCAGACAGTACCTTGCAGAACATCTAATCAATGCCTCTGGTGATGGAGCCAGCACTTTCCTGTCTCTACAGAAACCAGCCTGCCAGGTGCATCCTAAAGTCACACCATTTTTTTTGTGAATAGTAAATTTATTCAGAAAAAGATGTCTGAGGAGTCCAAAACTACCTCCTAGCTGAGAACATACCTAGTAAACAGTGCTAGCCCAATAACATATGGGGAAAATGTTCAGAGCCTGTAACTGCTGTTTTGACAGGTTTGTTAATAAAAATATATTTTATAAACATGGATGTTCTCTTTTGTCTGTCACAAAACAAAAATATCCTAAAGATAGAACAAAACATTTGGGGCTAGAAAACACTGCAAGAAGACTCAAACTGAAGTGATTCTGTATTGTTAGAAACAAAACAAAATCTCACAAAACACTGTCTTGGTTCAAGCGAAACCAGAATCTTTCTTGGTTTTTCTGTTCATTCCTCAAACTAAAAAGTCCACTATTTCTCATGATTTTGGTCTCTGATTACAGGCTTACAGGATCTTACTGCCGAGTGACGTGACAGCTGATAGCCAAAAATCATCTAGAATAGTCCATTGCTTTGCTCAAGTGAGGTAAAGTGCATTCTGCATGCTCCCTTTCCAGAGATACAGGAATATTTAATGCAGGATTAAGTCCTGCTCCATTTTTACACAGAACACTCATGTACCCAGCTCTACACCTCTTTTGAGGAATCTATTCAATTTTCATCAAACTACAATGAAAAATTCAAGTAACACTGATTGCTGGTTCACCAGTCTTTCTTCCCCATGTTACTGAGATTAAGAAAAGAAAGATTTAAAGGGGCAAGTAAACTGAAGGCACCGACTCAACCAGAACTCCTGTGATCAGCCACTCTGGAATATAAGCAGCACTTGAGATCAAGGATTTTAATTTGTCTCTGTTAAAAACATGAAGTCATTCCTGAATGTTGCCAAGAGCCTGGAAGATTTTATAGCTGTTCTCCAGTTGTCCTGAGGCAGACAGATTATCTTTGTGCTGAGTTTGCTGAACCATTATTTATCACCTGCCAAGACTGATTACTCACCCTCGGGACAATGACAAGTCTTTCCTTCCTCTGTTAATTACTGTCATCATTAATAGCCATGTCACTAATTAATATTCAATCATAATGAAAACTCTTCACTGCCACCTCCCACACCACCTTCAATTTTTAGGGTTACCCTCACACATTGGCCTTGCCTCTGCTTGCGGCTGTTTACCACTGCAACCTACTTTGGTCCACCTAGAAACGCTACTTAAGCCCCTCAAATGAGAAAATTCAGATTTACCCTTATAAGACACGGTGAAGACTTGAGTGAATCTTTTACAAGGCTCAACTCTGTCAGACCAAGATACAGATTCCTTTATCTGTAACTTTTCCAGAAAACTTTATCTTAACCTCTCCTGTAGGTTAAGCCTGACAGACGGTCCTCACGTAACTCACCTTCCCAAGAAGATCTTTTCTAGCTGATTTTCAGATTCCGCATTTCACAAGCTCTTTCAGAGGACACCCGAGGGAAACCCTTGACCCTGATATGTTTCCACTGAAGAGTAACAGGGTATTTGAGAGCTTCTGAAAACAAATAGTTGGGCATGTTTTTATAATGGAAAATGTTGCTGGATCCAGGTAGAAGAATGACTCCCACCTTCTCTGTGCTCTTCTCCATACATCTAGATTTCCTCTGAGTCAGTATTCTCAGTTCAAGGATAGTTAACAGCCCGTGAACATCTATTTCCTCCTCACCTATAATGAAATATATCTTTTACCTTAGGCTCTTCTTTGAAGCTGAAGTAGATCAAGTTGCTTAATACCAACAGAATAGTTGTATTTTTATGCTCAAACAGATTCACAACCACCATTTATCCAGCTACCTGATTTAGAGACAGACTAGCAGTTTTATATTTCTTGCTATTTTCCCCATTTTCTGTTCGGCCTCAGTGATCCCATAATAGTAGCTAGCATTCTCAGAAGGCCATTGCCTGTCAACATGACAAATGAGTGGCCAACCATGAAAAGATAAATTAAACAAAGTTCACAAGGTGTGAGGCCTTCGGCAAGATACAGTTAATGAGGTGAGTCACCACCACTGTATTTGACATCTTTTCTACTCAAGTTGTTCTACCTCTTCCAGAAAATCCAGAAAATCCAGGACTTGCTTGGAAAATGTAGAGCCACCTATAATCAGAGTTGCCCATCTTCTACGCACTGGATGAAATGGCAAAAGCAGACAGAATGCCACGCTCTCCTCCAGCAGTTTCTCAAGATCTGCTGCCTGGAGTGGAGACTGCACTTCTGGTTCTGGCCAAAGGAGACAGGACCACCAGAGTCTGTCTGTCATCCAGTGGACGAGGCATGTCCCTGACGAGGCACACATATGTATATACACACACACGTATATGTAAAAAAATTAAAAATTCAAGAGTATTTCTGAAACTTAAGAAAATATGTGCATCTTTGCGTTTCTTTCTAGGTCTGATAAGACAACTGCATTTTTTGCTGAGTGTCCTGAGGTGGCAGAGCTGGAAAGCACTGCCAAGTGGAGCTCCACAATGATTTGACACAGGACACCCTGTGTTACCCAGGTGGGGCATCAGTGACCAAGGACTCAAGTCTGTCCTTTCTCATGGGAGTTTCTGAGCCCCAACCACTGGATGCCATCCAGCAACTACATTCAACGAGGTGGGGTGCTTTGGGTCTCAGACAGTTACACAGCCTCACATCTTACTGAAAACTACTAACACTAATGAAAATGAGGTCTTAAAACCAACAAAAAAATGAGGTCTGATCGTATCATGAAATGATTTGTTATATACATCGGTTCTTGTAGACATGTATGAGACACGGTTATTTCCTACCTTTTCCAGAGTTAGCATAACCCTAATATTCTCTGAACATATTTTAATGTTTTCTTAAAAATTATTAAATATTTTTGCATAGTAGTACTGTTTTTTATTTTACAGAAGGAATCTGAAAAATGTGAAATGTCTGGCTTCTTCCTAGACCTCACCTACACACTCCATGACACACTCTATGGGCAAACAAGCTACTTGCCTAGCCACTGTTGTGAGTCACCTCCAAACTCCAGGTTCAGACAGTATTTTGATGAAAGGGTGAAAATGTGTTCTCTTTCCTGTCACTTCATTCTTGAAAACAGATGAACCCATTTTAGCACCAAATTTTCCAAACAATTTGCTCCTGAATTCAGACCAATCTTAAAATATTTATATCAGAAAAGACTGAAAGAAAAAAAAAATCACAAGCAGTCAAGATTACTCATAAGAATACATGCATAGGTGCATGAGCAGCCACTCAAGCTGCTTTCTACCCTGCCAATCATGGCAACCACATTATTAAATGCAAATAATGTGTTTTGGTCCACACCAAACAGCACTAGGTCCTTGGTAAATCTAGGACAAAAAGGTTAATTGATTATCCACACCTTTACCACTGGGCTTATGAAAATAAACAAATGAACATCACCCATGATAAAGGGCAAAATTATTTCATACAAAATTTCTCAAGGCCTCCAGCACTCCCTGCTACTATTTTTCTTACACAGAGCCTCCCACTGACTCCTGCAGTAATTTCAGCTAGATTGGAAGTATAGACTCCTGCTCACAGTAGGGATTTAATGCAAAGTGCTGATTGGGGGGGGGGGGGGGGGCGGAGAAAGAAAAATCTAGATCTCTCCCCAGTATTCTGTTACAAACGTTGGGGAAGCACATTATAGAATTTGCCTACAATAAGCACATAAATAAATACCAATGCCAACTAAAAAAAAAATCTCAGCAGTTGACTCAGAAAATGTGGTAATGGCACCACTCAGTGTCAGCAATGAGCATCAGCAAAGCTACAATAACTTAGAGCTTCTAGCAATAACAATTCTCCTTTACACTACATTCACTTTAAATCTTGCTTGTGAATTATTAACAATCATTAGCAGCAGGAGTGTTATCCCTTTCAGATCAAAGCAGCCAAAGTTTGACTATTCTTGTTCATCATAACTTTTGAGTGCTTGAATTTAAAATTTACTTTTCTTGTAATAAAAAAATTGAAAATACAGTACTTTGTGTGAAGTAGGAATGATGCTTGGTGGGAAGGTGGAAAACAGCAGATGGAGCTAAGTTGCATGTGAGCATTCCAGTATGATAAAACAACAACAAGGACAGAATATTTGTAAATTTAATGGGTTCAGAACCTCTGATCCTCTGCCTTTTTCTCACAACAGCGTGGGTTATTTATCACAGTGTTCAGGCTGATATGACTTTCCAACTGTTTCCTCATCCCCCTGTCTCCTTTACCCAGTGATATCTACAGAAAGCTGTTCAGTATGCTTACTCATTTATACCAAATGTTGGTATTTCAGAGATGAGTCCCATATAAATACTAATTTTTGGGTTTTGTACATTGCTTTTGAACTTAGGAAGCACACTGTGCCTCTGTCACATGAGTATCCATACATGTGTAAACAAAACAATATGGGAATCTGATCACAGATTTACTGAAAGCCTATTAACAACTCTGATGTTTGACTCTTGCTCGTTCTTGTCTGTGACACCAGGCCCTGAAGCAAAAACTAACAGCAAATCTATTAATAAATGCTTTCACAAAAGGGAGTAATGACCCAGACCCACGGCTGCTCTGCCAGGTGTTGACAGACGCTTGGGATGTTGAGAGAGTGACAGAAGATAAACTTCCAAGGAGAGAGAAAATGCCACGAGCTCCAGTAGTCATGGTGAGGAAAGAAGATGAGCAGCTGAAGGAATCAGCTCAGCGAATGAAACCAGGCGGAGGGCAACACACTGGAGCCACAGAGCTGCTCGTGCTCTCTAACTAGGAATTCAACGTGAGTTTCTAGCAACCAGGTGCTAACACACTTTGGAATAGCGTACGAACTAATGGGCTGCAAATTCACAATTTAACCATCAGCACTGCAGCGTAAATTTGATCTTTGTCTCCAATACGTACTTTACACGTAACACATGCACACGCAGTCTCTCCTGCCTGCATTTTGAATATAGACATATATGAAAAATGAAAGACAGATCTGGATTTGCAAAATTCAAACTCCGTGTGTACTTTTGTCCTGGTAATAGCTCCTTCTTCTGAATTGCTATTTGGAGGGACTTTTTCCTTCTGATCAAAGTGGCCAGGCTACCAAAGTGCATGTACCCTCTACAACGCAGACCTGTAGAGGGAGAGTTTCACTAGGCAGGAATCAATAAATGATCAGACATGCCAGCGCAGACTAATTTACTCAGGTAACAAAGATAAATTAGACCATTAGATCTCAGAGATATCAAGGCCAGACTTCCTCCACTACAATGCTGCCCATCTAAAAATAGTTCAGGTAGCTTTTAAAGGTGTGAAAGCAAGTAGCACAAGACATACCCCAAGACAGGCTTCTGGCTTGCAATACCCTCCTGTCGACAACACTGAAAAGCAGGCAGCCAGCGCTGAGGAGCAGGAGGATGCCACTAGCTGAGTGCAGTGGATTTAAAACAATTGCTCTACAGTGGTATTAGTAAGGCTGAGTTAGCAAACCTCTTAATGGATGCACAGTTAATCCCAGTGAAAGAGGTCTGCCAGCACAGCTTAAACCAGGTCCTCAACTGGAAAAAAAGTGATATCAGCAAAAGGTCTTCTTCCGGTTGACCTGCACCGATATGAAGCACTTAGTGGTACGCCAGCTTCAGCCATGTTCTCACTCTGCTTTGACAAAGCCACCTCACGCTGGCGTCGGCCTGGCCCTCGCACCCGATGCTCAGCACCTTTGACGGCTTACACACCGGCATTTGCTCGCACTAAGAGATGCCATGCAGTGGTCTTACCGCAGGAGCAGCCACACTGATTTATTTGTGCTAAACATTCCTGACCTGCCTTGGAAAACCTGAGCTGCTACCAGGTCTGTGCTATCTACAGACAGGCCTGGCATCAATAAACATACTGGCAGACCCAAATACACGCACGCACCCTCCAGAAGGCAGAATATATCATAACCCCAGTGCAATCCCCCCTGCCGTTGCATCACTTTGCTAGAATTTGGCCTGCTTTAAATTAGAGACATCTGCATGACCTGTGCCCAAATCATCTTCTCTCCTCAAATGCAACTCTGAATAAACTGCTGTTACTAAAAATACATAAGGAAACTGCAAACAAAAAAAATTTAACAATTCCACACTTCGTGTCATTCAAACCAGCAACCACTCCTTCCGTAACACCCACAGAAGACAAGCACATTGCCTTGAGAGCCATTGTAAATGCATACAGGAGGCAGGAAAACCACACCTTGCAGTCCCAGTCTCCCAGCAACAACAATTACAGCATTTAGTAGCAGCATCAGAAGTTACCTCCTTTTACAAATTGCTAAGAACTGCAAGTGTCTCAAGATGTATGTTTACATCTACAATTGATCATAAATTTACCGCTGCTTTTCAAGCTGCTCTGCCTTTGCATTACTCAGGCTACCGAAGTGCCTCGTATAGCTTAGCAGTTTGGCTCTCTGCCATATAGTAGTGTTTAGACGCCGTTACTCACGCTGTCAGAATGATTCAGCAACAAAACAGCAAGGGAAGCAACTTCGAGCACTGCTGGAATCATGGCTTTTGAAGATTCCCATGTCAGATCTTGTTAGGGCTGAAACATGTTTACTACTGTGCAATTCACCAGCACAGTCTTCAAATCAAAGGCAAGCTTTCTCTCATTTCAATCATATATTAGTATTTTTAACAGCAAATTTTCTTCTCCAGGGAAGAAGATCAATAAAACATAGAAGGCGACTTGTGTATTTCAGCACATGACAGTCGGGTCGCTTCACACTGTGTCCTCATTCACAAAGCCAGTTTCAAAGGCTGTCACATCAAGGTCCTCCTCGCCCTCACCAGCGTTACAACAGTTTCCCTGCAAAGGTGTAAAGGTCACAGACCAGCACAAGACAGTAAAGTGCTCTGAAAGCTGCAGCATTCTAATGATTCTGGCACAATATATATTTAGTAGGAGATCTGACCCTGTAGTCCTCACCTACGCTGAGTTCCTATGAATTTCCACAGTAATTCTGTTTGCAGAAGCACTCAATTTCCAAACCTCCTGAAGAGCTCTGGCTGCAACAGGTCTCTCCTTCACAATTATCACACACTTCCATGTTAACCGGGGCAACACTATTGTCTCTTGTCCCTGTTACAGGTAAGGTTAATTAGCATCACCAAATTCTTCAAGAAATCAACTTCATCCTGACACGTAGCTACTCTTTCCCCTCTCATTCGTCAGGAAAGGTGTTTGCGGTGATGCAGTAACAGTCACATTACCTGGAAAATGAAGTAACCTGGTATCTGTAGCTCTTTTCCCTCCAGGAGTTCATTGTCCTGAAAATGAAATAATCAGTATTGTACAGCTTTTTTCCCCCTTTCCCTGCTAGAACTTTCAATCACGTATAAGACAGGGTGCACTGGAGTGCAGATGGCCTCACTGGGGCTCTGTACTGGTGCAGTAGTCAATCAGTGACAATTCTCCAGTGGGATTAAGGTTGCACATATAATTTATTTTATCTAAGGGTAACACTGGATGAATTACAATCATACAGCAATTGCTGACAATTTACTTATTGCCCTGTTAAACAAAGAAACAGTATCGGCACTAATACTAGAGACTGGTATTTTAAACAGGGCTCCTTAAACCATGTGTTAAAGGTGCTTATACTGGCAAGGAGCAACTAATTTTGCTGGCAACAGCTTGTTCCTGCATTTCAAATTTGGGCAGAGATATACATCAGTAGGAATTGTAAATGTGCAGAACAATTTAATGATACCACTGAAACAATCAATAAGCACAAAACTGTTAGTATTCATAATTAAACAGCAAGTTAAAAATAGGCAAACTATTTGCTCTTTCTTACATTTGATGGATTTCACAGGGCTGTGCAAAATAATAGAAGCAGTAAAAAGAACAATCAACTTCTCTTAAATACCTACAGACTAGAATTGGATTTCCTGTCTGGTAAATCCTCCAAGTTCATTTTACCAAATAACTTCTGAAAGTAAGCAGCATTTTTAAAAGCTGAGAGCTGCATTAAACAAGTACCATTCAGTTGAAATAACTGAATCTACTGTCAAAACACCGCATAGCTTAGAAATGCAAAATATCAATCTATATGAATTTTAAAAGACATTTTTGTTTCCATACTATGACAGAAGGAATCTAGCAAAATATTTTCCTTTCTTCCTTTTCCTTTTCTCCCCCCCTTCAAGAATGTGAAGACCAACACCTTATTTAAATAATTTCTATGTAAGTATAGGCTTGGACTTGGAAAAGCTGATGGGCTGCTCCAAAGCAGCGACAATTTCAGATAGCAGCAGGCCTTGAACGCAGGATGGGCTCACAGCAGACACGGCGGCGTGTTTGGCTGTTACCCGAGCAGGAGCACACAGCACAGCCTTCATCAAGCCTTCATCGTGCAGTGAAGATCAGCCTGGTTCAAAGTAGCCCCTCAGAGAGCTCCGTGGTGCAAGACCCAACTGCAGCAGGACAAACCGGACAGCGCTGCTGCTCTCCTGTTTCCATCCAACACCTCGGTCTGAGGCCCAGTAGCTTCCCTCACTTCCTTCTGGAAGCCTCACGAGCGTTAAGGGTAAGCTGTTGACTGTCACTGCTGACTCCTGACGAAACCCAGTCTGGTACAGCTTTCCAGAAACAGTGCCACTGGGCGCGGCAGCCACTTCATCCACCCTGAACTCAGCCGTGTCCTGGCGAGCATGGCAGGAACGGCCTCGGATCCCACCATGTTTCTCAGCGGCCACAGTTTGCCTGGGCAAACGTGCATAAAACAGCCTTAATCATGTAGCAAAACACATTCTGGTGCTTCTAGTTTCTCAATAGGGAAAATTCAAAATCCTTTGTACGTAAAGCAGAAGCTATTTTTCCAGCAAGCAACATTGTGTTCTGTAAAGGTCTTGGGAAGTATTTTAATTCTTCAGAAGTTTAGGGAGAGAAGTCTCAAAATACCATCAGAGAACAGAGTTACACAAGTGACTGGAGAAACTAGAACTATGTAAACACTTTAACAACAAACCATCCTGTAAATATTAAAAGAAAATAAAAGTAAATGCATTTCACTTGTGTTCACAAGACATTTGCATTTGCTTTCCAGTAACGACAACTGTTTCACATTTGTACTGTAATATCCTCAGGGTCCCGCCAGCCAGCGCTGTGCAAACACAGGGAGAGCTGGTCCTGCCTCTCAATGTCAGGACAGCAGCAGGCTGGCTGACAGGGACATCAGAGCAACAGCCACGTTCCAACAAGCACTGGCGGAAGGCAAAGGCTGGTTTGCAGATGCGAGCGTGTCTGGCGGAAACCCATTTCAGAAAGTCTTTGGCACGGACCACACACCAGGGACCAACCACCCGGGTTTTACAGCAAAGCAGTGCTTGTTACAATGAAAATAAACCTTTCCTAGAATTACAAGCATTTGTCAGGTTCTTTAAGATCACTTTCTGGTGGCCGGGAGGTGGTGGTGTTGCCCACGGAATGGCGGGCAGCACGCGACGGCCCTCCCAGTGAGAGGAAAAGGCCCCAAGAAATCATCACGCAGAATTACAACATCACGGTAAAATACAACGGGTCACAACATCAGGTTGTGCCCATGAACAGGCGTGCAAAGGCGGAGAGAGGAAAGGCCTTGGTTGTCTTCCTTTTATTTTTCACTTTCACCGCAGGACCACACACTTGCGAGGGGCGCACTCAGATCGGTGATGCTCCTGGGTCTTCTCAATGGGCCACCAGCATCTCGCACCAACAGCGCCCGAAAAAGATGGCAACAGAGCGGACATGGCACCACCACCACCGCGCCATCGGCCCAGGAAAGCTACGAAGCGGTATCTGTTGCCCATCCCAGCACAGCCTGCTCGCCAGCCTACCCCCACAATGAAGTTAGGGACGTAAGGGAATATGGGCAATGCTGAGCTTTTCACCTTGCTATAGACCTTGCCTTTCGTAAATGTATTAACTTCTGTTTTACTGGGGAGGCAAAGGAAAATCTTTATTTCTGCGGATCTCAGAAATGCAATCAGGTAAAAAAGCCTGGACTCAAGAGGAAAAAACAGATGATCATATGTAAATCTGAACAACTTCTGTCCTCCCAGAGGAAAACAACCCACCCAAAACCAAATGGGTTAAATTTATGACCTTATGAATTAAAATGAATCACTTAGGGAAAATATACGCAGCAAAAGATACCGAATGTACTGACAGGAACAAAAGTTTTAGGAAAAAAATGTTATGAAGGTACTACAGCAAATTCATCTAAAGAACAGTGCAACAGAAAGAAGTCAAAAAAGTCAGTTCCAAAAGAGATCATGTTAAACCGAGGGGAAAAAAATGAGACAAAAGTCACTTCTGTCTAACAAAATGCTTTTTTACGTAGCAAGGCAGGCACTAAAAATACAGGAATCCATGGCTTTGTCTCTGTATACCCAAACAATCCCTCCTCAGGAGCACAGGTCAGAGAATAATTTGCTGGATTGCTCACTGTATGGTCCCCACTGCAACAACAAGTATGAAGGTGATGTTTGAAAGAAGTGGGACCAGAAATCCTGCTGTACAAAAGCAAGGCAATTCAGTGACAGTTAATCGTGACACCTGATTAAGTGCACAATACTGCATACATGTATTAATGATATCAACACTACACAGATCTCAATACAAAATACTCTTCCAAAGGCCATACAAAAATATCACAAATCAAATCAACCCTGACATAGCAAAGGCCTTCCAAGTGGCCTTGTATTTTCTATGAAGACATACAGACA
>Ga0181612_180859_pt1 | contig 16139 bp, 17 predicted proteins | sample HoacroProtozoa21_FD_119630 | JGI IMG/M metagenome (GOLD analysis project Ga0181612, IMG submission 119630) | Hoatzin crop microbial communities from Cojedes, Venezuel. Combined Assembly of Gp0051906, Gp0051904, Gp0051908
GGAGGAGACATCGATTAGCGAGAAAATGTTGTGAGACACCAAGCTGTCTGTGATGCAATCCAGGTTGTTTCTGTTCAATGGAGACTTTTTGATCGGCTTACAGGCCGTGACACTTCGCGAAATGCTGTGAGCTCCATGGAGGGACGAATGCCTGTTTTCTAACCTTAGCCTTAGTCTCATCAAAACATGCCTCTTCATATAAAAGTGACAGTAAGTTCACCTTCTCCTCCCAGCCAGTGTTACAGGAGACGATCGTGTGATCCACTCCCCTCTGTTCAGGAATGAAGTGCTGGGATTTTCTTCTCAAAAATAGCCCTATTCCTAGGAGTGATAAAAGACTTGGATAACCCATCAGGTGTCCGCTCACAATACTTTTTCTGCTGTGTGATTTAAAGAATGCGGTGAGCCCAGAATAATACGCATCCTATTCTGACGGAGCATTTCATTTTGCTGTTGATACCTTGTCCCCAAAGGAGCAGGCTTGCTGTGCTCCTGGTTGCTGTGTTTCACACCCTGATGTACCGTCCATCTCTTCCCCAGGATACCCGCAGCCGGAGGTGACGTGGTATAAGGATGATGAAGAGATGGACCGCTACTGCGGCTTACCCAAGTATGAGATACTCCATCATGGAAATCGCCACACCCTGCAGCTGTACAAGTGAGTAAAGAAGCTGGAGAGTGGTTGGATTTGGTGATGGGAGCTCTGAGGATGTTTTCATTGTGTGGAGGAGCTGGCTGTCAGCAGCGATCTCCCTCCAGCGCCCGTGCTGGCCCCTTCTGCTCCCCACTGCGATGTTCTCGACTGTCCCTTCCCCTTCAGCTCTTTGCTCTGATGACTCCCCAGTCACATCAGTATGAGATCCATTACTGCCTCTGGGGGTAGCTGCCATGCCAGAATCAAGAGGAAGGTCAGGAGAAATTCCCCTCTCTGGAGCCTTCCAGTGCTGGTAGCAGCATGTGCTATGGCTGCATCAGACGGGAGCTGAGCATTAGGGCTGGACGAAGGTGAGTGAAGGGAAAGCACTGGCGGCCTCCAGGTTGGTGGTCCAGGGGCTCCAGCAGGACAAGGACGTAAACGGTTCACAGGAATGTCCTAGGCAAAGGCAAAGAGGGGAAAGGGCTGCAGCCGTGTCCCAGGAGGGCCGTTCCTAGCTCTTACCATGAGATCAGGGAAGGAAAGGGCTGCTTTGGCATTTGACTGATGGAGCCAAGGGCCTCCTTTATTCAGCCCTGAATACCAGCTTCTTTTAACTTTAAATGAGGACTGTGTTTCTGGAGAGCCAGGCGCACGATGTCCCCAGGAAGCAGAGACCTGTTGCACCTCGAGTCCTGGATTTGGGATGTCAGACAGGTGCAGCACTGTCTGAAAGTGCAGAATATTGGTATTGCTGATAGTTCTGTCATCTTCGTACTTCTAGCCTGGGCTTTTCTGCCACCCCAGGTGTGCTCCAGGTTTCCATCAAGAGACTGGCTCACCTCTCGCAGGAGCAGGGATCTCCATGGGCTGGGTGTCCCTGAGGGGTGACAACAGAGGCGGCATGCACGTGCCTGTGCTGATGCCTGTGAAGAGGGGTGGGAAGGCTTTGGTAAAGCAGTAGGGTGGAGGAAGAACAGAAATGTCATGTAGGCTGCGAAGAGCTGAGAGGAGAAGATCCTGCAGAGGAGTGTGGCTAAGAACAGTCGGGAAGCCTGGTGCTAGCTGTTCCTCCCCCATCACAGCCCTCTGTTATTGGAATTACGGCCCAGGGGGCAGCTGGGCACTGATTTAACATCCACCTTGCCTATCTGCTACTGCTGAGAGTAGGCAGAGCCCGGGGAGGGAGGCCAGCCCCAGGCCTCCAGACCTGCTGCGGGCACGGCACCTCAAGGGCCGTGTCTTCATCTCCTGGCCCCTCTGGAGCAAGAAGTGGGAGAGTGTGCATGCCTGTGTGCCCAGCGGTAGCGCCTGGGGAGGACGGGTGGGTCTCATGCAGAGCTTTTGGTTTCCAGGTGCCGAGAAGAAGACGCAGCCATTTACCAGGCCTCAGCTAGAAATAACAAAGGCATCGTGTCCTGCTCAGGTGTGCTGGAAGTGGGAACCATGACGGAGTTCAAAATCCATCAGAAGTGGTTTGACAAAATTAAGAGAAAAGCTGAAGAAAAGCTGCGAGAGATAGAACAAGGCAAGAAACGAGGGAAAGAAAATGTGGAAGTGGAGAAATTGCAAGGAATGAGCCCCGATCGGCTCCAGAGAAAGCGGAGGCTGGTCAGGGATCTGAATCTCCAGTCAGGAGCCTCTCTGTGGGAGAAGGAGGATGCAGCAAAAGTGCACGTTGCCGATTCTCAGTCCAGATTACGTGAGGATATTGCTGAGCCGAAGGAGAAGCCGGTCAGTGTGATGACGGGCTTTCCAAACAAACTGATAGCGCCTTTGAAATCAGAGGTGACCACCAATGGGGATACCTCTTTGGAAAGTGTGGAGGAGAATGGGAATGACTTTCTCGCTTATATCTACGAGACGGTGGAGGACCTAGCGACTAAGCCAGGGGTGAAGGACTCTGCAGCTAAAAAGAAAAAGAAGGTGAAGGCTCCTCCAGCAGCAAAGCAGGAAGTTTCCAAGCGAGAAGAAAGTGGGCGAGGCAGGGCAAACCACTCTCCAAATCCAAGGTTTGCCCCTCCTGTCCCCTTACGCAGGAGTGCACGTTTAAGGGTGGCAAATGATCAAGAAGTGGAAAACAGTCCAAAAATTAAAGAGCCTGGGAAAGCTGTGAATCAGGACACTAAAATCAATGGTGACATGCATTTCTCTTTGAAAGAGATGTATTTTGATAAGCAAGCGAAGCCAGCAGCAGGGAAAGAGGAGGTGGGAGCCAAGGAAGAGGCTGCGAGCGAGGCTGCCCTGCAGCCTGTGGCAGTCAGCAGACAGACAGAGGATGCTCCGTCGTTCTCAGAGGTGTTGGGAGCAGGACCTGCGCCGTCTGAAGGACAGAGAGGCCAGCACCAAGCACAGAAGTTGGAGGGAAACAAAGCCATCAGTCCAGAGGTAACTAGGACAGGAAGCAGCCAGCGCAGGGGTTGCAACAAGAAAATTTTCGTGCCACACAGTTGTATTGTGGCATCAGCCCTTTGGAGGCTGCGTGTACCCCACGGGATCTGCTGCCAAGGCTTTGTAGGTCTCCACTGGAAAAAGCACCCATGAAGAAGGGCTTTCTGGACTTCGTGTGTCCAGACAGCAGAGCTTCCACCCCATCTCCAAATAAGTGTCAGGCGAGGTGGTGAGATGTACGTCAGGGCCCTGCAGCCGAGCAGCTGGGCTCCGGGTGGCCTGGGGCGTGCTGTGAGCTCTCCTGTTTAATCCGCAGGCTGACTTCATGCGAAATGTTTCCAAATCAGTTAAGCAGGGAGCACTGAATGGCTATTTATAGTTGGGGGTGGATGCCTTATGCGTACAACAGGCAGCGAGACTGATGACATCTGTTCAGTTTAGCAACTGAGCCTGAGCTTCAGCCGGTGTTAATGAGCCCTCCATGCAAATGAGCACAGTGTGCCAGGTACACCACGTGAACTGTGCTGGGCAGGGTGTTGAATTTTGTTTACAGTGCAACATGTATACAGTAGATCTGGGCTATTTTTTGGCTCTTTCCTGTTGGAAAAACTCTGTTGCAAGACTCATTGTGGTGGTGATGCAGCACCAGGGCACAGCACCTGCTCCTGACCCTCACTGCATCTTTTAGTCAACTTCTATTTTTGTCACTTAACCTGAAGCATTTTCCATGAAAATATTAGAGTGGAAGCTACCAGTCTTTTTTTTTTCCTTTTCCTTTTTTCTTTAATGACCGCTTCTGTGGTAAAAGGTTCTCTGAGTCCAGTTTGCAGGTACCATCAGGATTTGGTGTGTGAGCTATGGTAGGTGCACGCTTTCAGTACAGGCCAAGGCTCTCAGAGGAGGCACTCTGGGTGCAGCATGTCTCTCGTGGTAGGCCATACAAATACTTCAGGATGTAGAAACATCCACAATATGGAAAGTGGGAAGGCCGGGTGTTCCTGCTTTCCTCTTCTAGATTTCTTTAACCATAGGTAGAAGCTCCATTTACTGGTAAGAAACCTGCTGTGTTACGCCGTGAAGCGAGCATCTGGGTCCCGGCCTCACCACAGTGCAGTGCCCTGAACCCATCTTTAACCTGACCCATCAACATCACATATTGCTGCAGAAATTATTGCTGTGCATGTGAGCCCATGGCAAAGCAAATAATTTTCTCCATTTCTGCTCATTTTTGTGGCCCTTGCTCTTAAGGAGGGTGGAAAGTGTTGGTGTGTAGCAGCCAGGCTTGGGCTGTCATCCCTGAGCCTTTGACATGCATCAAGGTATTTTCCTCTTCAAAAACCCACTCACAGAGGGAAACCTGTAACTTGTCAGCTGGTGTGCCTTTGAGCAGACAAAAGAGAGTGCTTTTGATTTGAATTTGAATGCTTCAGCTAGTTGGTGATGCTGAGGAAAGTGCTCAGGCTTTTGTGTGACCAAATAAGCTATTTTAAAGCCCTTTAAAGCTGACTCCGGACCTGTTTGAGGATATTTTCACTCCCTAGGACACGGATTGTTTGTCGTCTTCTTTTTTAATCTTTCCCTTACACAAGACAGGGTCATAGCATGACTGTTTTCCTGGCCTTGCGACCTAGCTGGCCCTCATGTGCAGGGCTTCTCTTTTGAGCTAGATTTATCTGTAGCAGAAGGGCTTTGCAAAATGCCAGACAGTAGCCAGGCTCTGAACATCCTCATGCACAAGAGCAGAGAACTTTGATGATTCTATTATATTTCTTTTATACGCCCCTAGTTTGAGTGTTTTACGATGACTTAAGGACAGATGCTCTTCTGAAAAGCACCCAGAAAGCTTTTCTGAATAAGCTTTAGTTCATTCACCAATAATAATCCAATTTCCCCAAAGTCCTCTTCAAGCCAAAGAGATGTCTCCATTGACCAGCGTCGTCGTGTAGAGCCACCTCTGTGCATCCATCTGTGAACCACCAGTCCTGGTCCACCTCAAGCGCCCTTGGGCACTGTGCTGCTCAGACCCCCGTGCAGAGGGACCGGGGCTGGCCCTGCGGTTAGACTGGGCTATGTCCATCCCCATCCCTTTCCATGCCACGGAGAAGCAAATAACACAGTAAAACCCAGGGGATTTTCACTGCATGTAGCCCATCCATCTCTTAAAAGAAAACCTTTTAAGCTTGAGCACTGGGATGCTCATGTTGTGACCCTCAGGCCATCGAAGCAGGCTAGGGCTGGGGCTCTAAGGGAAGAGCAGCAAGGACGTGTGGGGTTTGGGGGTACCTGTGCAACCCTATGAACTGGGGCCATATTTCTGCAAGCTGTGTATGCAGAGACAGAAAGTGCCTGGCCTTTGGCGTCCTTTGGAGTCTACCAAGGAAGCAGACTTGAATTTTGTGTGCAGAAATGCCCCCCCCTAATGCTGCTCTTTGCACCGCAGTCCTCTGATATTCATATTATCATAACAATTGTGTCGGGAAGGGCTTGCTGAGAGACCGGCATTAGCTTTCCTGGTTTTTCCAAGCATTCAAATGAAGCCGAAGTGGCACAAAGTAGAAGGGCTAAGTGCCATAGCCCTCCTTTCCCATGGACCTCATTTTGGAGGCTTAAAGCTCAAGTCAGAGACCTCAGGAGAAAATCCTCCGGGATGGAAGGGGAACCTGTTGTGTGCCTGTCCTGTTCCCATGCGATTGTCCTGATGTTGCTAGCTGAGCATCAGCCGGGCACAGGGTGTATCAGCAGTATCGCTGCTTCCCCTGAGCCTTATCCTACAAAAATAGTTAGTGCCCCTTGGCTGGAGGATTTCACCAGATCTCCTCAGGATAAAGCTCAGCCGTCACGATGGGTAGCTTGCTGAAATGTTTGCTGCTGTGCAGCTGCAGTCGGAAACATTTGAACTTCCCGAATGTCAAAGAAGCAGGATGATCGAATAGCGCAGATAACGTCACGGTGTACAGTTTCGCTATAAATCATTTGGGCAGCCTCATCCAGATAGGGTGTGACATGCTGATCGCCCCATCTCAGAGTGGAGATTGCAGATAGAATATAGGGAGAGCACTGAGTCTTAAAAAAGAGCAAGGAAATTATACAAGCTCTCGACAACGGCTGGTGAAAACAGGAAAGTTTTACTCGTTGGGAAGGCGCCACGTCAGAGGAGATTGAGTTAAAAGCCATTGAATGTTTTAGAGAGGCAGATCTCCTGCCTTTTTGTGCACAACCAAGGCATTGAAAGGCAGAAAAGTTGAAGGCAATTAAAAAAACCAAATGTTTGTGCAGCATGACAGGGGGCTGTGGCGCCCACTACCGTGGGTTGATGGCGAAGCCAGGAAGTCCTGGATGAGTATCAGTGATACCAGTTTAATATTACGATTCCAGCAGAAGCTGGGCAGTGTCGTATGGTACAGATGGACCACAAGCACCACTGAGCAGACCCAGGCAGTAAAATTATGCTGATTCTCTATTTTTTTTTTTTGACTAGGTTGCAGCAACGGTGGGAAAGTCTGCTACTGACCTAAAACATCCAGTGTCCGGTGCAACCATAGAAAAGGGTCAGCAAGCCAATAAGTTAGAGGAGCTCAGGAAAGAGAAGCCCATCTGCCAGGAGACCAGCGGGGCTGGGAAAAGGATGAATCCTCAGCTGAGGCCTCAGGAGCCACCAAAGCCACCAGCACCTTCTCCAGACCATGTGCAGTCTGGCAAGGAGCACCCTCCCTCTAGGAAGCAGGTAGAAGGACATTCCCATGCTCTTGAGGGCAGAGAGACCCAACAGGGACTGTTAAATCAACAGGACAGAAGCCAAGATGAGGAAGAGCCATTGGTAAAGAAATCCAGTCCTCCAGAGCCTGGAGAAGACACTGCTCTTGAGCAAATCACACATCAGACAGCAGTCAAGGATGGGAAGAGCAAAAAAGCAGCAGAGCTGTCTGAGAGCCGTCCTGGTGCAGAGGCAGGAGGGAGAGTTACAGCAGAGCCGTCTCCTGGGGTTGCTCATAGGGAGGCAGGAGGGACACCTTTGGGACATCAGGAGACTGAAACACCAGCTCCTGCTTCAGTTCTGCTTGGCAAGGAAGAGCCGCTTCCTGCTCCTGCAGCAGGGATGTTGGTAGCTCCGGAGGCACTGCTTGCAGCTTACAGCACCCCAGGGATGGGGGCCACAGCAGGAGAGGTCCCGCCTGGAGCCCAGCTGCTGCCTCCTGCGAGCAGCGAAACAGAAATCAAGAGGGCAGATGAAACTGCCTCACAAGAAGCGTTTTCAGCCAGCACATTAGGGGAGGAGAGTGCAAAGCCAGTGTGTGGGGGGCCTCAGGGGAAGGAAGGAGGAGAGCAAACAGCCACAGCTCCGCGACAGGAACCGGCAGCACCTCCAGGCGCTTTTGAAGGAGGTGCTGAGGTTCAGCCACAAGTACCACTGGTCCTGCCTAGCCCCGAGAGACCTCAGGAAGTGTCTTTGGAGGAGAAGATGCAGCACAAAAACCTTGTTTCCTCCTTGAAGAACTATTTGCTGCTGCTTTTAAAAATGTCAGAGAGCAGTAAGGATGCCACAAAAGAAGACGTTGACCCCAGGGACAAGGAGCAGCCTGATGCAGAGGAAGTCATGCTCCCAGAGATAGGCATTGCAGGCCTGAGCCCCCACACCTCTAGGAGAGTTTTGGAAAAGGTACAAAACAATCAGCTCTTCCAGACAGCAGAGAACTTGCCTCTGACCCCGAGGACATCCAGGCGGATTACGGGCATGATTAATGAGGAATTAGTTACCAGCAAGGAGATGCTGGCTTGCAGGCCTGTGCCACCGAAGAGACGTACCCGGGTTGCTCCCGAGGTGGAGGGGCCACCCCAGCTCTCTGTGCCCTCCATTGTGGTGGGCAGCATGCCAGCAGCAGGAGTGGGGCAACCTCCTAACAATATTTCTGATTTGCCTCCAGTGAGCCCTGAAAAAGAGAGCCCTGGTGACTCTCTGGCAGTGCTACCTTGTGCCACGCCAGAGGAGCTTGCTTCCGGGGCCCGGCGCAAAATATACCTGCCAAAAACCAAGCAGGTGGGGGAGGAAGAGGAGGCAACCCCAGGGAGCCCAGGGCACATGAGAAGTCCTACCGTTTCACCACGGCAATCCAGGAAGAATGCGGCCCTGTTGCAGTCACCTGCCCTGACTCCGTCCCCTCCCACAGAGCAGCGCTTACCAACCCTCACGAGGAAGATGGCCACGCTGGAGGTTCCTAAGCTGTATGAGGAGCCCACAGGTGACAGCAGTGGTGACCACGAGGTCCCTGAAGATGCTAAGCCAGAAGCAGAGCCAGCAGAGTCTAAGAAAGCAAATAACCCATTTAAAGGTAAGGGAAGAGGTGATCCCCATGAAGCCGCTTTCCTTGTTGCCTACAAAGGGAGCCTGGCCAGCTGAGCCGGTGATAGTCAGCTGGGGCCACATCAGTTTGGTGCATTTGCAGGGTGTTCAACGTTGCCCTTTGGCTGCGTGAAAGCCAAAAGTCTGCCTCAAGACTTCTTCCCTAGCACACAGAGGGCAGAGGAACGCAAGAGACAGCAGTGCTGAGACTGGCTGTCTCCACAGCCTGGACTTCCCTGGCCAAAGAAATCATATAATCCTCTTGTTCTTGGTCTGCATGTCCTGGTCCTCACCAGGCCTTATGCTGGTTGGGGATCCAGTGGGCATCAGTGGGGTGCACGCTCCTTTTCCAGCTCGATGGTCAATGCTATTTGATCCCTCATGGCAATGAATTAGAAAAGGCATAATCCTGGTGTTGAAGTGCCTGCGGGAGCCAGGCGATACCCTCATGGAAATCAGCACTCTTGCAAAAGTAAGGGTAACCTGGATAAATCCCTACTTCAACAGAGAAACATTTCCTCCAGCATTCCACAGTGTTCTTCTGCATTGCCTCTGGCCGAGCCGCACGAGGTATTGCAGTGCTGCACTGTTGAACAAATTTGTACTGCTTGTATCCCACCGTATTTATCCAGGCGGTGTTCTGAGACCTTCCCTGGGAAGGCGATGCTGTACCAGGCTGTGCTGAGATGTGACACCCAACACCAAAGTCCTAAGCAGCAGTGCTGGGGTGGGCTGGCCTGTCCCCGGAGCTGCTGCCAGCACTGTGTGTCTCACCATCGATGTCTTGTCACCCTGTCCTTAGCTCCACAGGTGATTCGTAAGATCAGGGCAGAACAATTTTCCGATGCATCAGGAAACCTGAAACTTTGGTGCCAGTTCTTCAATATTTTGAGTGAGTCTAAGCTGATGTGGTACAAGGACGAGATCCCCGTAGCAGAAGTCCAGAGGAGGTAACCTGCCAGCTCTGCTTCATTGTAGTCCTTGTGCTTAGCCCTGGGTTTGTGTCTTAAATCCAGTTCCTTGCGTTTACTGGGGTGAAGGTGCCCCTGCTGTTAAGGCTGCATGGGAAGCTCACTGCACGGCACAGTACATTGTGAACTTTTATCTTCTCAGTACCCAGGGAGGGAGGGATTGCCCAGATGGGGAACTGCTGCCAAATTTGTCCTGTTGATGCTCCATCTGGAGCCTGGCTTAAGGGCTGATGTTTTGAGTAGCAGAGCCCTGGGAAGGGGCTGACCCCGAACCTCGGGAAGGGCAGGGAAGGTGCTGTGCCCACCTCAGAGTTTGAGAGCTGCAAAACTGGGACCCCAGGTGACACATGTGAGGGTGGCAGCTGTGCTGGAGGGTCTGCATGCTGCACCCGAGCAGGCGTTTCCATGCAACCACCACTGGTAAGCACCAACAGGGAGAAAGCAGCTCTGGCTTTGCCCTTTCTGTCCCTTGGCACTGCCCTTGTGCAGGGAGAGCATGTTTGGACAGCTGGGTGGCTTGTTGTATTCTGGGTGCTGCTTTGGGTGCATTGTGGAGAGCAACTTGTTCTCAAGCCCGAAGGAGCTTGTGTGGAAACGTCATCCACATTGTATAAGATTTACCTGATGCCTTTGAGGGTCCCTTGATCTCCCTTTATAATGAACAGGGAGAAAGAGGTGCTTCTGGGGCAGAAACGATCTCCTATGGCAGATATTTGAGCTGGGGCAGATGGACGAGGAGTGGCCATTGCCTTCTAGCTGACCAGAGCAGAGCCTGCTCAGCCAGCGGGTCTCAGGATGGGGGGTCCCACCTCTTCCCTCTGTGGCCCGTTATCCCCTTGCTGGTTCATGCTGGCCATATGGGGCAGAAACAGGCCTTTGGTGCTTGGTGGAGAACCATCTGCCCAGTGTATCACCACCTTGGCTAGAGGAGCTGCCAGCCCAAAGCTTGGTGCTGCAGGCTGAAGAAGACACAGAGCTTGTGTGTTGCTGGTCCCTCAGAGAGGGGCAGGCTGCAGGATGGGGAGTGGTGTCTGCCCTCACTCGTGAACAGCTGAAAATGAAGCTGGACACCTCTGTGGCTGTTTGGCTTGCAGCCAGCCCATCCAGATGTGGATCTGTTAGCCCAAGCACAGCCCTGACCCAGCCACAGAGGCAAGTACCTTTATCATTCTATGGCCCAATCCGAGCCAGATTTTTCAGGGCTTGCCTGGAAAATGAGCTTCTCCGTGAGTACAAACTGCAGGGTCATGAGGTGCCCAGGGGGCAGCTGGGATGCACTTCTGCTGGCTTCCTTTGTAGCCCTCTTCCAGCCCCCCAAAGGCAGCATGGTGCCCACCGCAGTGCCTGTGATGGCGCTCCCGTGTCCCCCCACTCATCACATGGGGTTGAGGCCGTGCTCTGGTTTCTTCCAGCGCTGGTGACGAGGGCCAGGCAGCCTTGGCTCTTGTGCAGGCATCCCAGAAGGACTGCGGGGTCTACCGATGTGTGATCAGCAACGAGTACGGCACCGATTCCACTGATTTCCTGCTCAGCCCGGAAGGTGAGGAGCCCTCAGCAGCCTGGCAGCTCTCCCAGCTGCCTGGGTGTGCCGTGGGGTGGCTGGCGAACTGCAGAGAGGGCTTGGTGCCAGGTTGCGAAGGGGGAGCCTTGCACGCCCCGTAACACCACCTCTGCGAGGTTCATCTGCCTCTGTGTGCTAATTTACAAGCGATGTACTCCATCCTCCTTGCCATCCCTTGGTGTGGAAGTGCGTGGGGCAGGGAGAGGATCCTAGCAGGACCTTGACACCTCTTTGCTTTCTGTCTCCTCTAGTGCTGTCAGGATTTATCTTGCGGGAAGAGATGGAAGGTAAGGGCTGCATGCTGCGGAGCTGCAACTGCTGCCCCTTGCTGTGCAGCGGGCTGGCAGCTCTGTGGCAGGGCAGGATGTGCCTGCGTTGTCCCCCCTCACCAGCTCTTCCCTCCACCAGTTGGAGAGGAGATCGAGATGACGCCCATGGTGTTCGCGAAGGGTTTGGCTGATGCAGGCTACTGGGGGGATAAGCTCTTCGGACGTGTGGTGAGCGAGGACGTGGAAGTGGGTGCTGGTTTCCTGCGCAAAGCCTGCCGTGCCAGAGCCATCTACGGCCTGGAGCCTGTCTTTGAATCCGGCCACACCTGTGTCATCAAAGTGCACAATTTCATTGTCTTTGGGACCAAGAATGAGAACAGCCTCATCGAGAAGAACTATGATATCACCATCCAGGTGAGCATCCTTGTGGGGCACCCTCTGCCTGTCTGCCCCACACCTCCCCGTCTGTCTGTGCCACAGTCCCCAGCTCTGTGCCCACTTTCTTTATTTCCTTCCACTTTTTGAATGCTCTGGAGGGGTTGAGCCATGTTCCAGTGGGCTGGCAATGTTCTTGTTATTCTTGGCTTCAGCGCTTCTCTCTTGAGAAACATGGAGCTGCTCGAAGCTTTCCTGTCACTTGTCCTTTGACCACCAGGACAGGGAAACAGTGGGCAGCGGTCCTAGGGGATGCCTGGCCAGGCGGGGGGTCACAAGGAGGTGTTGGTGCAAGACAGGACTGGTCCCTGACTCTTCTGTTTGCATCTCCAGGAATGTAAAATCCAGAACTCCAGCCGTGAGTACTGCAAGATCTTTGCTGCTGAGGCACGAGCTGTCCCTGATTTTGGAGCGGTGCCCGAGTAAGTAAGGTGCTGTGGCTCTGCTGGCTTGATGTCCCGGCAGAGCATCCTGGGGGGTGATGGGAGGGCTCCCTGTGGGTGCTGGGGACATCCCAAACGGCAGTACGCTCTTCTCCCACCCTCAAACAGAAGGGGTGTCAGGGAGGGGGGAGGCAAAAGCCAGGGTTGCAGACCGTGCTGCGCATCCTCTGCTGTGGTGGGAGAGCTCGCCAGCCGGGGCTGACCTTGTCTGTGCACTTCCATGCAGGATAGTTCCTCTGTACCTGATTTACCGTCCAGCCAACAACATCCCTTATGCCACGATGGAGGAGGACCTGGGTGGGCCCTGTGAGCAGTACTGTGTCACTGAGAGAGATGGCAGCTTGGTGGCACGAGGCACCTCAGAGATTGTGCTCAAATGCTGCACTTTCCAGCACTGGGTCTACCAGTGGACAAATGGAAACATCCTCGTGACTGACATGGAAGGTAAGGGGATCTCCCATCTGATGCCCTTGGCCCCTCACCACTCTCTGGCCTGTGAAAGGTGGAGGAAAAGCCCCAGCCTTGCCCTCCTGCCTCTTTCTCCACGTGCCATGGAGCTCAGCTCCCAGGGCCATGACCTGCCCTTGGTGCCGGTGCCCGTCCTTCTCTAGCAGAGACTGGCTGAACTCCCTTTCATTGCAGGAGTGGGCTGGAAGATGACCAACGTGCGGATCGCTACCAACCTGAAAGGGTGAGTGACCCTGAGCGGTTGGCGCAGGGTGGCCCTGCCTGTCCCCAGCTCCACCACTCACAGGGCGAAGGGCTGTGGTGGTGGTGAGCAGAGCTGGGCTTCGTCCTCAGCTCCCTGCTCTGGCGGGATGTCTCCTGGTGTGAAGCAGGGTCTGAGGATGGCTGTGTTGGCAGGTACCAGGGGCTGAAGGAAAGCTGCTTCCCCTCCCTGCTGGAGCAATTCGCGTCCGCTCACCAGTGTAACCGTTACTGCAGCATCCTGGGGCTGAAGACGCTGGAGCCACCCAAGCCCAAGGGCTCCAAGAGCCCCTCCATGGGTAGGAAATCTGCCCAGTCCAGCCCCCAGCTTCAGAAGAAGGGGCTGGCGAGTCCCCAGGGTACCCGCAAGGCTGCCGTGAGCCCCAAGAGCTCCCGAAGAGCTGCAGAAACAGGGGAGGCCCTAGCAGCCTCCAAACCCGGCTCAGGAGAGAACGGCAGGTCCAGCCGCCTGCAGTAGCCAGAGCTGCTGCAGCGGAGACCCCCGACTCCAGACCTCAGCCCGATCAGCCTGGAGGCAGCATGCGACCAGCCTGGGAAGGAGAGGCCCTGGCAGTGGCTGCCACCACTGCTCTCCTCCCTGTGCCGACCACCCTGCCCGCGGCGCTTGCGTTGTGTGGTGTGTGCTGAGTGTGAGCGGCTCAGCTGGGGTCTGGGGGGGCTGTGAGCCGTGGGCAGCGCGGACCCCCTTGCCAATGCCTTTTTACAAGCGCTGCTGCCAGTGCTGGAGCCTGTTGGGCCACGTGCCCCTCCACACTCAGAGCTCACGTTCCTCTCTCAACTCTCTCCGTTTGCCTTCCTTAAGGCAGGGGCTGTCAGACCTCAGGCTTTGCCGGCGCCATGCCCCCTGCCTGGCTGCCCCGAGCAAACTGGGACTCTGGACTGCCCTGCTGGTTCCCAGTACCTCGTGTCCCCCTTCGTGTCCTCCACAAAGTGACGGCGCCAAGCCCCGCCAGCGCTCTGTGTCAAGGATGTGAACTGCAGCAGTGCCCTGGCAGTCGCATTTGCCCTGGCACACCGTGGTTTAAAAGGTTTTGCTGCAGAGAGGTTTAGCGGTGAGCTGCAGGGCTCCTGCTGCTGTTGCGTGGGGCTCTGGGGTGCGGGCCAGTCCCGTGCTGAAGCTCCGGCGTTGGTACCGCCAGCCACATGGGGATGCGATTTTGCGCCCCGGGCGGCCTTGCCGGGCGGGTGCTGAGGGCAGCAGTGCTGCTGTGGGTGCTGGCCAGCACCACGGCGAGGATGCTCTACCTCACACAGGGCACCGGGGAGCGGGGCGAAGGGGAGACCTCCCCTCCATGCCAGGCATTGCTTTAGTACACGTGGGTTTCCAGCCCACAGGACTCACCCCTCCATGCCCACCGGCCACATGCAGACCCCATACGTCCTGCCCAGCTCCATAGCACGACCTGATCATGCTTGCCTAGCATCACCCCTGCCCTGCCCACGCTGTATGCCGGTGGCAGCTAGCAGCACCCGCTCCAGATCCCACTGCGCCACGGCGGGAGGCAGCGACGGGCAGGTGGTGATGCTCCTGACAAAGTAAAGCACCCTGTGTTGCATCAAGCCTCCCTTGTGCCCATCAGCTTGCTCAGGCGTGCAGCAGCCAGCAGAGCGTGGCAGTGGGCAGCGAGGCTTGCAAAGAGCCCCAGCACTGCCTGCTTCGTCTCCCCACAGAGCACCTCCCTCCCTGTGGAGGAGGGGGCCGGGTGCCAGCAATGCCACCCGCACCGCGGTGTCCGAAATGGTGGCTCAGTGGAGCCTGGCAGAGGAGGGAAGGGACCCGGCTGGGAGTGCGGCATGCTCTGGGGTCCTGGTGCTTTGTTACTGGGTCATTGTAAAACAAGGATGTACATAACGCGGCCGCGTTGGCGAATGGGTGCTCTCGAGTGCAATAAAATGAGAAGGACTGACCTGTTCCCCAGCGCTGTGGTCCCTGTGGGAAAGATGTACCCAAGCATGGCAGGACAGGGCAGCTTTGTGTTCAAGGAAGGAAGCGTCTTCAAGTCATGGCTTTGCCCCCATCCACACCCTGTGGGGGAGAAGAGGGTGGCCAGGGCCGGACCCCAAAGCTGGCACCTGGCGGAGGATCAGCTTGCGAGGTCTGCAGCAGATGCTGGCTACGGGGGTGCAGCCTCAGCAAAGCACCTTGTGTCGCATGCGACAGCTGCGGTCGGGGGGCTGAGGGCAAGCACACAGGGATTTCCATGATTTATTTTTGGGAGCAGTTCCCTTGTGTCCGTGGGGCGAGCACCTGAGGGTGCTGGTTGCAAGGTGCATGCGGCTGTCTGTCATCACTGGAGTGGAGAAGACCGATTTTACAGGTCTCTGCCGGAGTTTTTTCCACCTCTGGGGCCAGGCCTTGAAGACCCTGGTGCTCCCAGGCCCTTGACCCCAGAGTGGGCAGCTGCCTGCACGTTTCTAGGTTGTCCCCGCGCAGGACGTGTGGTTGTAGTGCCCGCAGCACTGCGTCAGGCACAGCATGCTCTCCACCACGCCAGCCCAGGTTCCTGTGAAGGAGAGTGTCCCATTCTCGACCACCGAACTGGAAAGAGAGAAGTGTGATCAGGACAAGCTGCTCTCCCACCACCTGGGTCCCCAGGCAGGACCATACAGCTCTAGCGCTCTTCACACCGACCTGGCAAAGAGCTGCTTGCAGCACGTGTACATGATGTAGCTGGTAGAGCTGAAGTTGGCGGTGGTGAGGAAGGTTGTGCAGTCACCCACCTCCGTTGGCACGTGAAGGAGACCTGGGGACAAGGGCTCATGGCTGGGGCTCTTGAGGGACCAGGCATGCAAATCCCTTACCCCAAGCACGCTTGCAGATCCTGTACCCCAGCCCTGCTCACAAATCCCATACCCCAGCTATGCTTGCTTGCAAACCCTGTACCTGGGACTGTGCTTGCTGGTCCCATGCGCTGTCCCACCTCACCCCCCGATGGTTGCCGCAGCGACCCCCAGGGCCCCAGATGTCCCGATCCCAGCCCAGGTGCGCATGAGGGTCCCCAGCAGAGCTATTGGGCTTGGGCAGCACCTGGCGAAGGCATGGGGGTTGGAGACTTCAGCAGAGCCATGGGGAGGACAGCCCAGCTGTCCCCACCCCTGCACCTGCATCTGTAGGGGTATTCAGCCCTTCGCCTGTCCCTCCTCTGCTCTTTCTGGCCCTGCTGGCAGTGGGCAGGGACCTACCTGCCAGGCAGGCGTTGAGCATGGAGACGCAGATGCCAGTGAGCAGGGCTCGCAGCACGATGGAGGCTAAGTCGCTCTTGCGCTGGGGTACCATGGAGGCTGCGGGGGCAAAGCAGAGACCGGGGTCAGTCAGACCCTTGCTCCAGCTCTATCCCGGGCTGGGGACAGACATGTCCCAGGTCCCA
>Ga0181612_130101_pt1 | contig 16137 bp, 12 predicted proteins | sample HoacroProtozoa21_FD_119630 | JGI IMG/M metagenome (GOLD analysis project Ga0181612, IMG submission 119630) | Hoatzin crop microbial communities from Cojedes, Venezuel. Combined Assembly of Gp0051906, Gp0051904, Gp0051908
ACCTGGAACAGACTGCCCAGAGGGCTGTGGAGTCTCCTTCTCTGGAGATATTCAAACCCCAGCTGGACGCGGTCCTGTGCAGCCTGCTGTAGGTGACCCTGCTTCGGCAGGGGGTTCGACTAGATCCCATAGGTCCCTTCCAACCCCTGCCATTCTCTGATTCTGTGATTCTGTGACAGTAGCGCCCGTATTGCGGCCTGTAAATCTCTGTTGGACAGCTGACAAAGGGTAAAATGAACACAGCAGCTTTTCAGTGGCCATTATGAGGTGGTGGAAAGGGAATTTTAAGTGGGTGGCCAGAACCCAGTGCTTGATACACATGGTACAGTGGAGGAGAAAAAGTCACGACTGCCTGAATTGCTCAAAGGATGTCCACTTCATGAACCTGGGACCAGGAGCCCGCTGCAGTGTGTACCTGGTGAGCTGGGGTGCTTTTGGGCCAGCGACTGCAAGGACAGGAAGGCTGCTGTCCCCTCACGAGCACTGGCCCTGCTTCTTCCCCTGGATCTGTGCCGTTTCTGCAGGAAGCTTTTCTTCTAACATGTGCTGCTGCAGTGAGAAACAGGGATTACACCGGTACGGGGTGAATAACTAAACGGTAGCATTCAGTCTGCACCAGTGAAATACGTCTCTGTGAGGGGATGCTCCTCGTAACTCCCTACGTCGAGGCAGCACCACTGCAAACATCTCTTCTCCCTGACTTTTCAAGGCTGGCAAATGCCCCTGCCATAGCAACATACTCACCGTGAGCCCATGCAGTTGTTACCTCGTTGTGGTTTTCAATGTTCCCTGTTGTCAGTTTGAATTTATTTTTTAGGAGTCATTTACCCAGCCGTGTGCAAAGGTTCTCACAAACATGAACTGATTATTAACAGAACTAGGCCTCCATCTTTCCCTTCTCCAGACTGTCCTAGTTACGGTCTTGGACAGCCAAGCGCCAAAGCAGCACATACTGGAAGAATAAAACCTGCAAAGAAACCAGGGGGAACAAGAACATAACATGGTTCTTTTAGACTGAGCTTTCTAAAACGTTTTGGAAAGCTCCTCAGCCATGCCTACCCATTTTGGATTCTAATTATGGAAATAATTACTATTCATGCAAATAACCACCCTGAATGAAGTCAAAGCAACTTCTACAACAAATTGATACTTAAACATTGCTGGAATAGCTTGAGAAAACCACAGAGGCAATAGGAGATGAGGAAGTTTCCCAACCATCTCCAAGTCCGCCACGCCAAGACACGTGCTCACCTGGAAAGAAAAATCCGCCACCGATCCGTGACTACAGACCAGATCGCTGCAGCTGGTGGGAAGAGATGCAAATACGTGGAACCACCCGTTCACCACGCTTAGCGGTTACAGATCAATATTCCTGCTCGTGTCCGTCCCCTGTGACCTAACACCGCTGTCCGTACGAGCCACGGAGAGCCTGCGCCGCCTCTGTAGTTGACTGGAAATCACATGATGACTCCTTTAGATTGTTTTGAAGTAAAATTTCTGAGCAATTAAAGTTGAATTAAGCCACTGCAGTGGAGCGATACAGAGTTCATTTCTCCTCCTGCACACAAATGCGAGTCTGTCTTGCAGAATCGCAGAATCACAGAATAGTAGGGGTCACATACCGCTTTTCTGAGAAAGGCAGGAAAATGGGTGGTTTAAGCCCAGGCTGGGCAGTTGGTTTTGAGGCCAAGGCGTTGGGGAGGAGGAGAAATCCGCATCTTCCTCGTGTACAAGATCCACGTACTTCACGCCCCAGTACTGAGTCTCGCACCTAACACAAGTTCAGAGTGGGTAGGCAGACGTTTCCTGGAAGTTCACGAACAAAACAGAACTGCACTTTTTGAAAGCTCTTTTCCCCAGCCGTAAGAGCTGTAAAAAGTGCGTTACGATCCACCCCCGCCCCAGCGCCTGAACGCTGGCTGTGATGTAGTCAGCCGGGGAGAGCAGCAGGTACCTTCCCAGGGTTCGGAGCCATCTCAGGACTCGCCACCCGAGGGAGCCTGCTTCTCTCCACCGACTACAGGGCACTAGTTCAGACTGAAAACACCCGGAGTCCGTCATAAAATGCAAATGTAAAATCCTGGCTTTGCCTTTGAAGCGGGGGGATGGATTTCACAGCAGCTTCTCATCGCTACAGGCACACGCAGTAGCTTGACTGTAACCACCGACATATTTAAAAAGAGATTGACAGGCTTCAGTGATGCACACAGAGAGAAATCACCCTTTTTTTTTCAATTCACTTCTCTCTCCCTGACTTTCTCGTGTTAAAGTCCTAAAATGTCATCGACGTCCATTGCCACAGCCACCTGTCAGAACATCTACATCTTCAGTGCTGCTCTGCAGGCTTCCACTCAGGGGTTTTACACGTCTCAGCCTAAAGAAATGAACCTAGCTCCTCTCTCGTTAGCACCACGGGGAAACCTGATGGACACGTGCTGGAACGGCCTCGCTGGGCATGGTGCCGGCTGCAAGTGGGACCCCCGCAACCGAATACTGGTACCAACCAGGCAGATTTTCTCCCTTAGCTGTGAGGATTCACCACTAGTTCATCAACTGCGCAACTCCACCAGCAAACAAAACGGATGTCGCAGCGTCAGGGGCAAGCACTGAACCTTGCTGGAGGTACTGGGTTTTGTCAAGTGACTGCAACGCCGCTATGAAATTCGACACAAAAGTTACGTAGAAGATGGAACACACGCACGACTGCAAAAATCAGTCGCATCAGGTCTTCCCCACTGTCGGCCAGAGCTGGTGAGAGAAATAAAAACTCTGTCAATTGAGCTGCCGTAACAAAATCAACAGAAAGCGCGAGTTCTCTGCGCCCATGGCAGGCGGCGGCACCGTCACAGGCTGGAACGATACGCAGCAGCCATTACTCTCCTTATTTTAAAATGAAAAAAGAAATCCCTCCTGTACGTGGGCATGTGATGGCCATGAAAAAGCACTTGTTTCTTCAATACACATTATACTTTGTACATGAAGTAATTTCAGGGTTTTTTTATTAAGACAATTTACATGTCATATTTATATGAAAGAAATGACAGTAGATATTATAACAAAAACATTATGAAAGAAAAGTTACACAATTAGGCCTACAAGCTATAAAATGGCTTCAGGCCCAGCTTATACACAAAGAGTTCTGACCAGACTGTAGTGAGAGACAACGCTGAACAATTCATTAACAAAAATATTGGCACCAGCCTTAACATTTTTTTTTTTACTTCATTTACAAGGAATACAGTATTTAAACAGTTGTGTACTGCAAATCTAAAAACATTAGCTGTTAATAAACTGCAGTTAACCCTTTGAGCACTGAGGCCACCATGACTTCCCATTAAAAAAGTCTTAATGCATCATGTTTTACGCGCGCGTGATATTATGGTGGGGGGAGGGAAACGACAGTGAAAGCACCACCCGATTTATGTGCAACAAGAAGAACGCTTCCAGTTTTCTCAGCGTATCTCCCCCCCACACACACACACCGTGTGTCCCCCCTCAGTCCGCTCCCTTTGATACCACAAGTCATGATTGAAGTCAGATTGAAAAACCGGGGTTCAGGACTCAAGAAACGCAAGGGTTAAACTCTGCATCAAGAGCTCAGCTTGTGGTGCTTCATCATGTTAACTCTTTTGAGAAAGACAACAAAAATGAGGCCAACTGTGAATGAGACCGTTTTTAAGGAACTCAAGGCTTCTTTGCAAACGTATAAACAGCACACAGGAGCAAGATAAAACTGTATTTCATGTAAGTATATCTTAAATTTTAAGAGACCTATCTGGCAGGTTTGATCTAATTCTTACAGAATATTGGAGGCTAAGCATTCCGCTAGCGAGTAACCTGTTCTGTGTTACCTGGGACAATGAATATACCCGATGTTTGTCTAATCTACAGGATCTGTGCCTATGTGAGAACCGTCGTGCGCACCGAGAACGGCGACGTCACGCTTCTGAATCGGTCACAGGCCGTCTCCCGGCTGCTGCAGGAGGGCTGTGAAGCACAGGCAGGAACTAGCGACCGTGCTGGCATTAACAACAGATCATTTTAATGCGAGTTCGGGGGAGGAGTACCATTTTAATGGATATAGTATAGGAATATGATACTGTACAAGAGTTTAGAGTCCATATAACAAGTTTGAAATGGAAAACGAAACAAGGCTTACGGCTTCATGATTTGATTTCCTTTTCTACCAGTAACTTGATAGCAGATTAGTATCTATAAAGGACTTTTAACTGCTCTAACTAACAAATGGTGCACTGGTAACTAGGCCTATCATATGCTTTAGTAGAAGGACTCTATCCCCATATTTAAGTCAAGTTCTGACAGACTAAACTAAGTTCAGTTGTGTGGGACACAGTAAGAGGAACAAACAACAAAGCAAACTGTGCGGACTCCGACCGACGTCCCCAGAGGCAAACATTTTCATAATACTCTATGGGCCAATCCCAATTTTCTCCACATCCACACTGCGCTGATGGAACGTTACCGATTCCCTCACGGAAGGAGACCTCGAGTAGATTTTCCTGTTAGTTTGAAAGTCAGGACGAGAAAGGGAGGGATGATTCTTCCAAAAGGAGACCTTCCATTGGAAATACAGTCTTGAAAGGGCGAGTCAGAAGTAGTTTTCAGGCCTGTCCAAGACCTGTCTTGCAAATGGCATGGGTTTGCGTACACGTTTTTCCGTTCCACTTCCCTCCATCCATTCCCCATCTCCTGCTGTGATTTGAAAGAGCGTTCAATCAGCAGGAGAAAGCGGCTCTGTCTGCACCTGGGGAACCAGTGAGACTGACTATACACAAAGTGCTGCAAAGTGCACAAAGTAAACCAACTGAGCGAGCAGAGCGACTCTACCGTTCAGTTCTCGTTAGTAACCTTTGGGGTCATATGTAGCAACAGTAGACATATTCACGGGCACACGTGCCTGCATTAAGTACGTGTCCCCTCTCACTGCTGTGTTGTCCCCTCTCCTGCTCCTCAGCTCAGGTGTGGGGTGCCAGCATTTACAAAATGATAGTCAAAAACCCAAGTTGTAGGACTTCCTTTTAATTGCAGTTAAATCTGGAGCCTTTACACCACATATTCAATTATAAAAACTTCTTATCTACTTTAGAGTGTTCTATTCTTTTCCCCCAGAAGCTGTACACAATCTTTTTTTTTTAAGTGTCATACTAAGCAATATACATCTTTTGCAATATACAAAATAAGTTAAATTACTCTGAAGTGTTGGGACAATCAATTCCCAAGCACACGTTTTTACTGTTTGGAACTATCTCGGTTAGCTACACCTAATCTAAAATAAGAGCTTGGTAAGTGATGCGCGTTTTCAGAAGTGACTGGTAATCTTCGACACCCCAGCTGCTGGGTGTCCAGCTTCAGAAATAGTTTTCAACTGATAAGTATTTCTGAAGCCAGAGCTCCCCGCTAGGCCTCAGACTGGGTACTCAACTGTAAAGCACCAAAAATTAGTCCTATAGAATTTTTCTTACATCAGTATATACTGGAAAAAAATAAGGATCATTTCTGTTGCATTTTTTATTTTCTGCCTTCCAGCATTTAAAGTGAGATACAGTCCCTACCCCAACTGTTTGGGAAGGGGAGGAAGAAAAGTGAAACTACCAGGAAATGTGGGCTTGATCCTGCAAATCTTTACTTCAGACAACATCCTAAATACTTCCACAGAAGTTTTAAATGCCGAAGGAGTTGCATAATTGTGCTATCTAGATTGAAAATATTTGATCTTTTATACAGGTATTTATATATTTAAGGATTTTATATACCCAAGTGAATCGGAAGCATACATCAAATGTAAATACATATCTAGGGTGCCCGCTGCACATTATATCTGTAACACAAGGCCGTGAGTAGTAGTCACTGCACATGTACCAAAACCAATTTTCAAGGCCTATACATTGCCATTTTGAACCAGATGATACAAATCTCTTTGTCAGACCAGTTCTGGGGGCTAGCATTACTGCGGCGATTTATTTAAATTACTGTGTACAGAGTGAATTAAAAAAGCAGGTTCCATAAAAATTCCTTATTTACTTTTCATAAAAGAAGTTTGTGAAAATATGTAATTTGAAACACTTGTTTGAAAGCTTAGACCAGGCTTTCCTATTGAAGAGCACTGAAAGCCAAGTAATAAGCGCCTGAAAACAGAGGTATAAAACGGACACTCTGACAACGAGCTACTGAAATCATTAAACAGTTGCAGCATCTGGATACCGATGTAGTTCAAATGATAGATATGAAGACAAACCAGAACAAGTGTACCACTACCACACAGTTTTTTCTTTTATGAACATACAGGTTTTTTTCCCCTCGAGGTTCTGTAAGTAAGGTCTCTGGCCAAGAGGTCGGACACAGCAATCAGAAAACAGAAGTGAACAGAAAACAAGTCCAGCTAAGTCATTAGCTCCTGCTATACGAAGAGTAACTGAGACACTTTAATGCAAAGAAATCTGGAAGGTGACACGCTTCGCAAGTGAGCAATTTCGAGAAAAGCATCCCTGTTTCTCCGAAGTGCTGTTAGGACAGAGCAATCCTTTCATTAAAAAAAACAAACAGGAAGATGCAGCAATTTTGTAACATAATTCAACACGTACAAAGTCAAACTATCAAGATTTCAACACCAAGGGTTTTTTTGGTAGTTTGGCGATGTCGTTGTCCATTTTTAAGTCACGACTATGCTCAGGTTGAGAAGAGTCAATAACTAGAAGACAGCAACTGCGGTGAAACCGAGTTCTTAATTCTACTGCCCTCCTAGCTAGATTAACGCACCACAGCCGTTAATTACCGAGCAGACCTACTGTGCACTTTGCGTCGCTGAGAGTCACACGAGCTGCATGTGAGAAAGCAAACAGCCATCCTTCAGCTTGGTGACACAAAAAAAGTCCATTCCTCCACTTGATTTATAGGTTCTTCCCCTCACCAGTGCTACCTGGGCTGCACACAGAAATCAACTCACTTCCTTCCCAATCAGTTATGCTCTGAAGAGCTGACAGTTACAAAAGACAAAGCTTTTAGTGACAACCTGTGCGGAATAAACATGAGTTTGCTGAATAAATTCTTTGTACAGTCAGCCAACAGCTGCTTGTTCTTGTACTTTTAAATCCATTATGTTAAAAAAAAATCCCTGGCCAGCTTTCACTGTTTCTCATATGGTTCGACCTTTGTGTTAGCCCAAAGCCACACCTGAAGATCGGTATTCAAAGACATTTGACTTCTGATCTCACGATACGTACAGAAGAGCACAGGACTGTAAGGACACCAGGAGGACACTTCCACTCACGTACACGTACACGCACTAGACCGGCATGAACCCAGTGCGGCAGTAAGAAGCTGTCTCGGGTACCAAATGTGACTTCTTAGAATAAGTTGTTTTGGAAAAGCGACCTATAGAAAGTAAAACATGGTAGTAACTTCTCTTTCCGCCTTTTTAAAACGCGACGCTCCTGACGCAAGCTTCAGTGCTCCGATTCTGCTTCTTGGTCTTTCCTGCCTTTACGTCACTCCCTAACTCCGCACTCCGTTTTTTCCTGGTTGGTATATTCGGTATTGTAACTCCTCTGTATTTTCCTACATTCACAATTACTTGCCCATGAAGTATTTAACATTTGGGGTTGACTCTACAAGCAAGAATGTTTGCTACAGCACTGATCAGATACTAAAAGGCTCCATCAGGCAGCGAAAAAGATTATGGCACTGCCAAAACAAATGAGAAACCATCAGCTGCACAGTGTTACTGCACGTGAATCAGACAGTTTGCACTGCAAATATTAAAAATGCTCAGCAATTATTCACATTGAAAAGTGGAAGCCATACGTTCTCGCTTGTTTTAAAACACAAGTATGTTAGAAATGTAGAAGCACTACATTTATGCATCACCTAGGCAAAGAAGAACACTATAGTAGCTTAAAATGCTACATATGCTTTTTCAGAACTCATTCTGAAGTTCTGTGGCTTTTCACTACCCTGTTTTAATATCTGCTTATGAAAACTGTTAATAGTTAACATCCGCAAGGTGGGAAAATATTGAATGGAATTACGTTCTCATTTGAAAAGAGAGTGATCTCTCATTTTTTTAAATCACAAGCTTACTTAGCACAGCAGATAATTAAGGAGTTCCATCTTTTTGCAACTCTGCTGATTCTAATTTTATAGCAGGATATGTGCACTGCCAGAACCCAAATAAGTAAGAGTCGTGGAGTGGTTCTGACAGAACTCGTGGAGAAAGAGGTGGGGAAACAAAACCAAGACTTTCAAGGCCAGAAGGTAGGTAATTTTTGGATCTAGGTTTTCTAGAGAGGTATTTAGTAAAGGCCTAATGCCGGTTTCATTACGAGAAAACAGAAGTGCTTAATGACTGATGAGAAACACAATACGGTGGGAGGGAATCGGGTCGGGCAGGAAAGGAGAACTCACTCCTCAGTGGCAGCAGCAGTTTTGGTGCGTCCATTGCCGGCAATGGACATCAACACCAGTCAAAAATCCCAATCTCAGAGCAAAAGGCTTAACAGATGTGACCTTTTTGGATTTCAATGTTTGGCAGATCTGTTTGAGCTGTCTTGTGTTCTACAACATGGACAAAAGCTACAGCCTGCATCTGAACTCAGAGTAAACTGAATGCTACCCAAACCAAATTTCAGCTCTGCTCTTTACCCATGTTGATTGGTTTTTTGCTTTTGTTGTCTTTTTTCTTTCCCCTTGAATAAAAACACATAGCACTTCATGTCCACTCAGAAGCTGATGAGATGTCCTGGCATCAAGCGTTTTCTCTCAGAAATACTGCCTTCTTGAAACCAGTTGGTCACGTGACAATTATTAAAATGTATTTTAAGAAAATTCTAATGGCCAAAGGCCAACACTACATTCAAAACCTGCTAATACATCCAGGCAGATAAGTAAAATCAAAACAAAAACACACACAAACCCCAAACAGAAAGCCTCCAAAAGGAAAACTGTTCCATTTGTTTACTTCAATTTGAAGTAGATATTAAGGACATGAATGGACCAGTCACGGTTTGTTTGAAAATCCCTCAATCCTCTGATGCACTGTCGCTCTGTGGTCAATGCCGCTGGCACAAACACGTTTCATTCAGAACACTCCAGCAGACGGCGAAACTAGAGTGGCCGGGCCGCTACCGCAGGGTTCTTTTTGTCTGTAAAAGTCTGCAGCACGTCAAGATGCCGTCCAGCTCGCAGACTACCGTGACATCGATACGTCCTCCCACTAGACACTGTGCATCGAAGACCGTCTGATGAACTACGCGTGAGACAGCTTTAGCAATTCATGGCTAGCGTGTTTCGACTGTCAAAAACGTCATTACAGTACACTTTACTGTACAAACACTTTAAAGGATGTTTATTAGGAAAGTCTGCAAGTCATAATGGATAGTCGAGTTCTCGTTTATGGTACCTTCTTGGCCTCTAGTAATTCTGTTTGCCTCCAGTATTAAAATCAAACTGCTTCCATGAAGGTGATTACTAAAATGAGCTATGGTATGTTAACCTACAACTCACAAAATGCGACAGTACAGACATTAATTTTTTGTTTTAACTGTCTGTTAAGTTGTAATCTAAGTTGTGAACATTTAAATAGAATATATATCTCATATGAAAAAGCTAAAGCACAAGTGCTTCTGCACCCCCCCCACCCCTTGAGCCAAACCAACCCCAGTTCCGCTTTGGGCCCTGACCGATTTGGAATGCTTTCTTAGGCCACCCATTTCCACAAATTTGTATGCACTCAGGAAATATAAAGTCAAAAATATACAAATCTCTTGTTGTTATAAGGTTTTTGTGAGTGAAATTACCCAGGACCATGGACTTGGAAGGAGAAGGGGGGGGTAAGAGAGGGAATTTACAGCAATTCATCTTCAAAGTTCGAAACTGGTCACTTCACAGAAAGACTGCAGGACTGGTGAAATTCTTGCTTCTAAAAAGTGATATTGTAGTGGAGAATTTTCTAGGAAAAATAAAACAGCTATTAATAACTGGCCCGCTGGTATGAGCTACCGTGGAATAAATTAGCACAAAAATGGAAGTCTTATAACTGTTCACTGTTACAGACGTAATCAACAAGGTCAGTCACTCTCAAAAGTTCATCTTCATCTTCCTCCGGCCCTACCGCTTCCTGCCCGCTCCCCGTCCCGTTGGGCGCCAGGCTGGCGCTGGCCGTGCTGTCCTTGGGGGCCTGGCTCTTCTCGCTTGGCTTGCCAATCAAGTTCTCAATGGTTTTACCGGGGCTCTGTCCGTTGGTGGAAGGCAAGTCCACCAGGCTGTAGTCCAAAGGGCTCTCTACTTTCCCTACGTTATCAAAGTCATCTTCGTCATCGCTTTCTATCCGGTAGCAGTGCTTCTTGGTGTTGTCTTGAGGAGCTTGCGGTGCTGGCAGCTTATTTGCAGGAGCGGGGTTTTCCGCGTTGTCATTAGTATTTTCGCAGTTATCTTCGTCGTCTGTTTCGATTCGGTTCAGCCGTTTGCGGACAGGCCTCCCTTCGTCTTCCTCATCCTCGCCTTCCTCCTCAGAGTAGTCGTCTGTACTTCGCCGACGTTTTCGAATCAATCGCTTTGACTCCTTGGTGGATTCATCGTCTTCAGAGTTCTTAGATGTGTAGCTCTCTGCAACAAGCAGCAGACTTAAAGCCATTAGCAAATCTGAGTGCAACCAAAACAATTACACGTTTTTATTTTTCATCTTTCATGCTCATTAAAAAGCCATCTCTCTCTCTCACCACACACATTTCCCTCTCCTTCCCCAACCATACCAAAACGTTTGCATTCTTTTGACTTTTTAAATAAACGGCTCAAGAAGCAAAGACCAACAATTTGCTGCTATTCTGGTTCCAGTCCCAGGAGTACCGGAGGCTTTGGAGGCAGGTGATGGCTACGTGCTGGGAGTAACGCAGAACTGCATCCCTCATCTCACGGCACCTGCCCAACCCCCTTCCAGAAACTGAGAGCCCAAATAATGGCTGTGCTATCATAAAAAGATAGATATAGATATATATACACACACAACTGCACCATACCCCCGCCACCCCCAAATTATATACAACTTCTTCCAAAGCACACAAATGCTGCCTAACTGTCACCTGAAGTTTGCTGCCCTTTAATGGGAGGCCTCTTTTTTGGCAAACTGGAATATTGCCTGCAGACTGACAGCCTGTACACTGACCTTCGATGGCTTCGTTGAGGAAAGACGGAGACTGAAACATCAAATGGCCAACACCATTTGCTGTCTCCTTGTGACTCCCATTAGAAATGCACATGAATTGTCATTTTAAAAGGTATCATTTAATGTAGGTTCAAGTTGATAGCGACTCTGTCAGAGTTCCTGTATTTGCAACATCATTACACTTCCATTAACGCTGCTACATACTTTATAACACACTGTGGGGAAGTACTGGAATGGTACTAAATGGTGCTGATTTTAATATGCAAAAAGCCAGTACCAAAAATACCTGAGGAAATGGGATTTCGTGGAGAAAAGACACTGTCAAATCAGTTGCTGTTTCAAGTCACAAGCACAGGCAGCAAAAAACTCAGCCACCGTATAGCAGATTCCTAGCAGAGAGCCTACATACGCATCGCGCTTCTGAGAACAGACCGTATTGAAGTATGAGCTCAAGTTTTTGAGATACTACGTGGTTGCACTGTACTTGTTTCCCTTCATCTAAGAGGATCCTCTAAAGCTCTGTAAACTCGGGCCAGCACTTCCAAAGCTTACTGACAGATCAGAGGCGCCCGGGCTGTCACGCGCGGCCGGTTTTCAGAGGAAGCCTGGCACCCGCTGCCAGCCGTACCGCCCAGCGCCTCGGCGAGCTGGACCTAAGGTCTCAGAAGAGGAGTGCCCAGGATGCAAAGTGCCCAAAGTCAGCGGTCACTTTTGTAAAAGCTAATTTTATATCAAAATACGCAGCAGTCGCCGACGGTGCGACTGAGATTACCTAGAGCAGGCTGCCTCCGTACTTATCACAGCTCCTTCAAACAGGAGAGTGACCGAGGCTTAACCGCCGGCACAAATACAGTCAGGGCACCAGAAGTGACACCCTTTCTCCTACAAAAGAGAATCGTTAAAGGCTCGTGGGACAAAGCTTTGCGACCTCTTAACAGAAAAGTGGTGAAAACGGTTGTACCAGTACCAAGTCTGGAATTCCAGCACTCCGTGCCAGACACAGTAAAATCAGACCTGGAAGTCAGGACTGGGGACAAGGACTTGGAGCAATGACTGTAACAGTGCATCAGAAAGTACCAGTGGACTGTTTCAGAAGGAAACAGTTTCTGAGAAACATAAGGAATTTGAGAAAGAAGATTCTCCGAAATCTCTTCACGCGAACGCTGACATACGCCAGCTTCTGCGAACGGTGGACTGTTTGTTTTACCTTCACTATCTGAAGTGGAGAGCCTGCGTTTGTGGACTCTTCTTAACTCCTTCCCATATCGGACGCTTTTCTGTGAGCCATCACTTTCTGAATCTTCCTTATAATTAACTTGTCTCTTCTGATTCCGTCTTGACCTTCTCCTCCTAGTTTCCAGGTAATCGTCATCACTGTAATCTGTGTAATCACCGCTCTCTGTACAGAAGAAAACGGTGACGTGCGTTATTCCATTAAAGCAAAACTGCACAATTTAGATCAGCTCTAGACCAGCACCAAGAAAATCACGTGCTCTTCCAGCCCAGGAGAGTCTCAACGCCCACGCCTCGTTACCCTGACCCGTTCCAGGCTCATGCATCAGCTCCCCCGTTCATTGCCAGCGCAGAATTGCTTGATTTTAAGACCTTCTCACAAACCCTTTTCCTGTCTCCCTCAAACTCCTCCAGAAGAAGGTTTCCTTCCAGTGTTTTTGTTCCCTCATCTCTGCTGGTGCCAAAGATGCCTCCTCTACAACTCCTGCCAGCTGAAACAACCGCACTGAACTGGAGCTAATGATGCACATTACCACTGACACCGGAAAGGTCTTTCTGTTTTTAAAATTTAAATAAATTGTACTCTACTCGAACACTTTTAAGAATAGGTAGATGAAAACCACTGACAAGATGAAACTCCAGTTAACATTATTACACAATTTAAATTAACAACAAAAATCAGTCTCGCTAGATCGTAAGTTTGCTTAAACTAGAAACTGTCCAGAAGAAACTTACCGTGATTCACAGTTCTTCCTGCACCAGTCCACTGCAGCTAGCGTCTTTAAGAACTGTATTTATTTACCTCAGCTGAAAATAGCCTTGAATCAACTTCAGCTGCTTTTTCACTGAGCTGAGCCAGCACAATTATCCCAAGATGCATTTCTATACATGTCACATACCGTTCCTAAGTTAGTGATTGACATGAGTCACAGATCTAAGTGGCATCCTCTTTACTTCCTAAAATATCAGAGCAAGAATCAGAGCAAGTCAACAAGAGTAACCACCTTCAGAAAGAAAACTCCATTCTCTGGAGACTGAAAATGGAGCCACTCACAGGGTACCTGGCTTCTCTAGCTCAAAACAGGCGTAAAGCAGGATCCTGAGGGACAACAACAGGGGTAAAAGAGACAAACACACAGTTAAGACTGTACTCTTAGCTGGATGTGGAATGACACTGGAATCAGCTCATTTTATCACAGATGTGCGTCCACTAGGAAATAAAGAGTTGCTTCTGTGCATTACAGAATAGATGAGTGATCTCTTTAGACTCTGGCCAGTATCTTCACTGGTAACAGCTTTCAATTAGTGCAACGATGCCTTCGGGACCGGGAGACAGCAACTACTGTAAGTGCATACAGCCATCTCCATCTGGCCATGCATGAACCCTCCTGGAAACCCGTGCTTCAAAGCAACGTACTCTAACACGTTCCTCATCTATAGTCTAGAGACACAGATAGAACACTGGAAAGGTAACACACACTGCAGTAAGTTAACACTCCAGTGTACTTAGTACCTTAAATCCACAATCCAAATAAGTAAAAATAAGTAAAAAAAAATAATTATATATCTGGCATTTTCTAGGACTGGGTCTCAAATGAAGCAGAAACACGGAGGACAGTCTTCGGAGAAAGATGCCAATCGTGAAAAGGTTTAAGTAGTGCACAGGTACTATTCTCACACTTCAGACTGTGCAAACAGAAAACGAACTGGTTGAAGGGCAAGCAGAATAAACTAATTATTAGCTTCTCGCGCGATGCAAGCGTCTTCAGTCACTACAGATCAAAAAGGATAACTGTAGAAGAGAGAGATTCAAGGTGTTATTGTTTGCTTTCAAGCCTGCCAGAGAAAGCAGAAAGCCATACAACTGAAGGAATTTTCTCCCATATGACGTGAGGGGAAAATGTTTGTTTCAGAAGCTTTTTCGAAGGTATTCAGAAGGTCTTCAAGTAGCTATAATGAAGTACATTTTTGACTCCATCGTTTCTCTTCCCTGCAATCAGGTGCCAAACAGGGTACAAGGTAGCTGAAACTATCCACAAAGGTGGCCTTCTGAAGCACAGCACAAGCATTCATTTAAACACATAATTACTTAAAATGCCAAGAACCTCTACTCAGTACCAGTTTCCTGCACAATATTCACAGCAGAACAAGCAGCAAACTGCTTTACAGCAAAGATGGCATCTGACTTCACCAAAGCAAGCACAACAAGTTAGTGTCAGGCGGGATAGGAAAGTGAGACTTCCATTCTCCCTCTCTCCAGCACAGAGTATTTCGTATCTCTAAGACTTCCTACACTCACCAGACTCTCTGCTTGAATTGTCCTCAGAATCTTCGTCTTCGTCATCTTCAGAATATTTTTTCTTGACTGTTTTCCTTCGTAACCGCCTGCTTTGCCTCATGGGCCTGGAGAGGTGTCGCCTGGATATGCGGGCACAGAACTCGGAATCACTGTCTTCGTTTGATGGTGGGTCGTCTTCGCTTTCATCCAGATTTTCCTCTGATACAACAAACTCGTCCTGAGATCTGTCCAAAAAGAGACCCCGGACAACACAGATGTCGGAAACAAAGAATCAGAACAGTACTTGTGTTTTACAAGCGATATATGCAAAACAAGTACTGTTGTACACAAAAAAACGCACAAATCTTACAATAATAATGCAAAGCAAAGATTCAGCTGAGGCTGCAGGGAACATCTGCGTAGGACAGATTCTGGAGTGTGCAAATAGTACACTACAATGTCACATCTGCATAGCAGTAACTATGTAGAGTTTCCCCTGTAGAGGGAAAACACAACACCCACCATGTCCTGGCAGAGATGACCTCCCCTTCACCAACCAAGCACTGTCCTACGCAATTTTCATTCAGCAAAGGATGGAGTTGAAAATGCAGGAGCACACTTTAACGGATCAATGGGCTATTGATTCTGTGAGATTCCTGCAAGCTACACTCATTGATTGGAAATTTCCAGGGCATTTAGCTCAACTATTCAGGGTGCCACTGAAATGTCCTCAGCATGGTCACAGGTGAAAACCAAAGCTCAAAATTTGCATCTCTGTTGCACAGATTGTCTGTACAGGTAGTAAATTGACTCAGTGACTGGTGTAAAGCTTTCAATGCTGATGCTAAAGAGCCTCAGCCCCATGGTCCATTCTGTCTCCTCACTGAGGCATAAAGGACATCTAAAATTGTTATTAAATTTTTTAATGTTAGGAATTCCCCAGACTGAACAACGAGAAATTCCACAGAGAGTTTCAGCTGCCCAGAGCAATACTCGTTTAGAGTTTAAAGCTTCACGTGACAGGTATGTTTTCTACAGTATAAACCACTTCTTTGGCTGTCTTCAAACTCTATCTCCTAGAGAGCAGATATCAAGACTCAACTTCAGAACCTGCATGTCAAGTTCTGTAGGTTCTAAATAGGGAAATTTCACTCTTCCAATTTCTAACTGACAATCGGGCCCAGTAAAAATCCCACAGAACAGGACATATTTTCAAAAGGAAACAACCAGCCTCATTTTAGCTACTTTTTAGCTACATTTAGCTAATTTTGTTGAGGATTTCTGCTGGAAAGTCCCATAGGTCAAAGGACTGAGCCCGTCTGGCTCCCTCACTAACACAACCGTGTATGGAACCCCGCAGTGTGGCCTCAAACATACCAGTACCATTTCCAGAACGTGTTTTGCTTAAAATACAGATTGGATTATTTCAGCCCATGGATCCGGAGTGCAG
>Ga0181612_149311_pt1 | contig 16137 bp, 11 predicted proteins | sample HoacroProtozoa21_FD_119630 | JGI IMG/M metagenome (GOLD analysis project Ga0181612, IMG submission 119630) | Hoatzin crop microbial communities from Cojedes, Venezuel. Combined Assembly of Gp0051906, Gp0051904, Gp0051908
AGCCAGCTGGCACCGGCTTTATCAGACATGGCAGAAGCTTCTCGCATCTTCTCACAAGAGCCACCCCTATAGCCCCTCCGCTACCAAAACCTTGCCATGCAAACCCATGACAGCCAAGGAAATCAACTGTAGCTTTAAATGTTAATAGGGTAATTATAAATTCTCACCCATTAAAAAGGAGTGCTTGAGCTTTATTTCACATCAAGTAAGAGCTGTAGTTCCCCTCTGCTGCTGCACCCTGCCAGAAGCAATAGTAGTAAAAATGGCAGGTGAACAAGGAAGACTGATTGCCCTTAGCAGACCATCTACCATCAATAAACAGGCGACCAAGTATGCAATTCCCAGTTTTACTCTTGAAAAGTCCCCTGTTTCTGGGCTCAACATAAGTTTGTTCAAGAACCAATGCTTCACCTTAGTGTAGTTACACCATGTGAACAACTCACAAGCAAAAAAGCTGCTTTCTGCACTGAGTTTGGCAGGTGTCGGTAACTGTGGCAAATTCCATGTAGCATTGCTACATGTAAAATGATAAAGGAATACCAGCTTAAAGGTGCCAATGAGGATTTAAGTCTCCAGCCACAGTACCCAGCTCTGCCACTGACTTCTCGGATAACTTTGAACATGTTCCTCGAGCTCTTTCCCTCCACAGAAGCCTTTTAGGACACTACAGTTTTCTTCATACACTCAAGTATTTCACTTCTGAGAGATAAGTACCCTAGACATGAAAGAGAGGCAGGAAATTATGCTGAATTAAATCTCTCAGTCATCAGTGACTTCGCTTCCTGGCTTCTCAGGACCTTTAAGGCACTCCAGTATTGTTACTTATCACTGACATCCCTGACTGTTTTCTCAGCAGATTTCCCTATAAATTACACAGTTTTGATGACCTACCTATGAAGCAGGCTCTGCTTCCCAATATGGGAACCTCACTGATGGACTGCTCATGAGATACATTACAGATATTCAAAAATTGCTTCTACAGGGTTTCAACAAACACATGCTAGAAATTCTTCTTCTGGACAAATACAGTCTTATTTTTCATTACATTTCTGTTGCCTGTCTGAAACCATTATCAGGCTGTTATTTGGAAATACTTCCACATCTGCTGAAATGAACCTGATCATTCCCCCTACAAAAGCAGCCTAAAACCAAAGTGATGGACTTGCAGTTTAAGCACTCAGGAGTTATAGCAATAGGAGGAGCAGAAACATGGCAATGTCAGACCAGCTCAGAAACAGAGGACAGCACAGTGGTTCCCATCAGCACCTGGGACCAAGCACTCTGGGACCACTACTGGATGGCTCTTGTCCTCTTGATGACCCTTAGGGTGTCAGCTGGGATTTCTAAGCCTCCACCAAAACTTCTGCATGTCTCTTCACCACATTTCACATACAATTTTATCAAAAATCAATTTTCAGTCCCAAGAAGAGGCTCTGCTGGTGTGTGTTGCAGCCCAGCACAAGGTAGGAGATCCACAAGCAAGCATGGGACATCTCAGCCACCCAGCAGCAGAGCGGTGACACCGATGGCAGCTCCCAGCCTGGACTGTGTGCCAGACCCAGCACCTCACCCAGCTCTTGGGACACAGGCAGACGGATAATCTTGTAAGCACACATGACCAGGAGTTAGGATAACTCCACTGTCCTGGGAATAGCCACAGCTAGAGCAGATATTCCCCAATATCTGCATTTGCTAGCTCCCTGCCTGCAGCATGCTGCATGTGCAGAAGCTTACGGCTATGCTTTCCGTAAGTATATCTGCCTATATATGTATCTGCTTGCATGTGTACATATACATTTGGAAAAGCTGTGTTGCCAAGTGGACTGTCCGTGACTGCTACAGTAATGAAGTCCAATAAGAGACAGTCACATTGTGGATCTGATCCTCCACACGGCTGCTGGAGCCAAGTGCTCCAGAGAGCCTCCAGATGGTACTTCTGGCACGGCTTTATTTTATTTACCAGGGCCACCCCAGAAAACTGTATGCAAGCATTGAGTTAATAAAACTAGCTGCTCGGCACAAAGGGTTAACAGTTCATCTAGAAAGATTAATTTATGCTCAAAACCCATTCTGTTGTCACTTACCAAGAGAAAAAAGTTAAGCACTGTAAAATGTGCAGCAATAATTGCATTTCCTTAAGGACGTGTCTGGCAGGAGGTCGCTATCTGTTCCATGAAGTACGTGACCATGATACTGTCATTTTGACAGCATAAATGTATGTAGCCATTAATCTTACAAGTTTAAAACCCATAAATCTCTGTTAAACCCACTGTCATTGATTAGGAATTACATTACCACAATACACAGAAGCCTTTTAATTTTGTTTTTCTTCCAAAATGAATAAACAGGTCTGTTCAGTTTATCTTCTCCCATGCTGGAGTGATAACGGGCAAAGCCATTTCATGGCTATGCATCATTGTTTTGAAACAAAATCATACCTAAGAAGCTTGGGAGAAGGGGGAATGAAGAAGAACAGGTTTCCAGGGATGTAATTCAGCTTAACTACTTACTATCACTTTTCAACAGGATCAAACACCAAGGCAGAATTTGTCAAACCTTGAATCTTGTAAATTTTGTTGATACAAACCCAGTGAACAATCCAGTAGTTCTCCTCATGAGAAGGATAAGCACATTTGTTGTGTTGGATCTTTATCTGGTTGCCTTTTTTATAATGCTCCTAGCTATTGGAAATAATCCAGATTGATCAGTTATCCAGTGAATCAACCTTCCAAGGCAACGTAGATAATTACCCTCATTAGAGTAATGACTCAGTAATTCACGCAAATGACTAGGAAATCCACTGCTTTCTACTGAATTTTGACATCTGGGTGCTGCTCTGAAATGTAAAAGCAGATGTGGACTTCAGCACACAGATAATTTCATGAGGGTCAGGAATTGACGGGCAGATAGTCTGGCACACAAACGCTCTACTAGACCAGCCTGACTCCATCTTCACTACAAAACCCCTGCAGCTTTGGTGTGATCAGGTCACCACTTCATCTTGAGCAAGTATTTGATGAGTGTGGGGGAAGAGAGGGAAGCAAAGCAAGGTCTTTTTGATAATTAACTATAAAATTGGGAACTACTGCTCAGATTTAACCATCTGCCAGTTTTATTGTTGGGAGGGTACACATAAAAGAAAACTGAGAATAAGGACTCATTGATAAGAGCTTTCTGGATTATGTTTTTGTGAAGAGCCAGTGGGTGCAAGAATGGGAGAGCAAACACCCATGAGTACACTACGAAAGCAAAACCAATGTCCCAGCTGCATTCTACTAGTTTCAGCAGAAAATAAAAAGGGCTAAAGGACTGAAACTTCATCAACTCTTCTGCCTTCTTCACTCACCTTTTCTCACAATGCCCATCTCCTTTAACTATGCATTGCTTCAAACAAGTGGAAAAGAAACTCAACCAGCTTGTCAGAGTTTGGATATGAGCACCTCAATGGAAGGTAATTAAATACAGCATATGTTCTCTTTTAGTAGTTGTTTACAGCTGGAAGATCAAATGGTTTTCTCAGACTTTGATCTTGATGCTTCTCCTTGAAAAAACACACAGACAAGATCAACGGACCCTAGTTGCAGCTTCTTAAGGATGATGTTGATTGGATGCGGTTTCCCTTAACAGAGCTGCACATCTTCAGGATGGAGAAACAAAGTCAGTTTTTCCAGCCTGTAAGGGGAACATACTACCAGTTAAACGAAATGGGAGTGGAAGTTTAGGGTATAAACCCCCAAAAGGCAGCTTAGGAGCGTAAGTCGAAGCAAGAGCCATTCAGTGTCTCATCCAAACCTCAGGGCTGTTCTCACTGGTGTGCCGAGAACTGCTTTGTCCCCTTCGTGCTCTGAAGTGCTGGCTGACCTCGAAAGGGACCAACCACACCATCATCACTACAACTGCCACTAAGTGCAGTAGCACTTATTTTTTTAATAGAAAGCGACAGGTATTTTGCATAGGAAATCTTTTATTGGCACAAATGGGCCTTATGTAAGAATTTCTTAATGGATTTATATAGATACCATTAGGAAGTTTTCCTTGATTTTCTGGCTAAGCTCTTGCTCTAAGGACACAAGGCAGGTTGTGTAACTTAAATAGTCCCCAGGACCTGGTCTAGCCAAAGGAAACTACGGGAGACTGACAACAGTCAACAATTTAATTTGCCTGAGGGCTTGAAAGTCAGAGAGTAGTACAAGATCCTCTGAACACCAAGTGGCCTTAATAAATAGCCCCCTTCAGAATCATTACAGCTGAATCTTACTTTTCACTGTATTACGCAGACACCAGGAGTCACTTAGGAGCTTGTCAGCTCTCAAATTGGCCAGCAAACCAAAGTCAATCCAATTGGAATTGGAATAGAAGCATTTGCCAGAGTGAAGCGGACCACGCGAGATCAATAATATAGATCCTAGGACAAGGGAAAATTACTGTGTCTGAAGAAGGAAACAAATGAGAAAAAAAAAGTCCCAAATCAATTATTGCCAGGATCTGGAGAAAAATTAAATAGAACATGGAATAACAAAATAGTAGCTCTGTGTGTATGTGTGAAATGAGTAGACATGGGGGAAAAAACATAGTATTCTGCATGTAAACAGTAAATATAACTCCCACTCCACATTCACACAGCTCCTTCTATGGCTCTGTGTATGTGCAGAGAGGACATATGCATTGGATTCAAAGGGAAAATAGTAAAAACCATGATAAAAGATGGGACAGTTCATTCTTGCAAATCCACCCTTCCAAGCAGCACAGAATGAGTAACGCCTGAGCAATCACCACGGGACTTCGTAGAAACACTATCTCCATCTGCTGAGTCTACGTCAAATGCTAACTACAGGATCTGAAAACTTATTTCTTGCAAAAATATACAGATAACAGCTAACAAAAATGGCAGCTGATGACTCTTAACCACTTTCTAGCCAGTGACAGAAACAGGTTGCCAAAAGATGGACCTTTGCTATAGTTCAATACAATAACTCCTACAAAAATAGGATATGAGGAAAAATTGCAAGTCCATGAGGCCAGACAGATTTTCAGGGATATACACACACACATTCAAGATAACCCCTTAATCACGCAGCTATGATTTATAGTGCTTAAGGCGGTATCTACTGGATTTGAGTCTACAGAATCAAATGTCAATAGCTTGCATTTCAAACCACCTAATGATGATGTCTCAGATGCCAGAGGAGAAAAGGGGAGAGAAATCCCATTTTGAACACTGTCCAGTTTAGACCATAAAAGAACTGTGCATTTTATGGCTTATTGCAATGGGTTCAGCAATTTTTTTTATGTATCACCTCAGAAAGACTTGCCCTTCCAGTCATAACAAAAAGCAAAAGTTTTCATTTGCTCTCTCTGTGTGCTGGAGTTAAGCCTGCTGAAGCAATGGGGTGTCTTATCAAAGATTGCAATGCAGCTTGGAAGGCGCCCTGGCAAACTAATATTTTGCCAGTGTCTAAAAGCAGAGTTTCTTTCTGTGTTTGGATTAGTCAGCTGTTATGAAGGTTAGATTGTCAAGAACCCCATCATTTGTAAGTCACCAGAGTAATCTTGCTGTCTTTCTATAGCCAGATTTCTAATGATTGCAACTTCGAGAAATCCTGTGAACAATCTCCTCCCTATTCAGACAATTCCCAGATCACCCCCGTGCCTAAGTCGAGTCTTTGCAGTCTTGTTCACATCGGAGTACAGATTACAAGCCAACAGCTATCAGCTGGCACAGCCTGCACTGCATGCGGTGCCCTCGTATTTACTTGTACATGTGCACTGAGGCAACAGGATTGATGGATCCTTTCCCCACACCAAATACGATTTCCATGCACAAGGCGCGTGTTTAGCAAGCATTCTGGTAATGCCTGTTCATCATCGGTAGTGTTAGTGCAGAGACAAGCATCCTTCTTCAAACATGCTCACTGAAACCATGCTGACACCAGCAAAACTGCATGGTTTTGTCCATAGACATTTGGTGAGTTCCTAATTTCATTTACATAAAGTTCAAATATTTCAACACGTTTTATATAACAGGATTTATTAGAGTATAAAGTAGCTGCTAAAAAAACCCCAAGGCAGAAGAAATCGGAACTAATGGCTGCCTTTGAAATAAGGGCACCAACTCATAAGTTAGCCTGTCTACACTGTCAATTAGCAACAGAGATGGGTCTGTGACATGACATATCAGACCATTTGCTGACACAAATCACAGCAACTCTATGGAAGAAACTCTAAGGCAGCGGACTAAAGCCAGCTGAGCATTTGAACAAAACTTGTGTCTAGAGACAGCTTTCAAAAAAGTGGAGAAAGACTCCTGGTGGGATTAAGAGTTTATGGTATTTTAGAATGACAGAAGAAAAATTTTTCTAGAGCAGTGGCCCATGTAAAAAGCTGTACTGCGTTGCTATGTGTCTATTAGTTCTGAGGTGATGTTAATCTAGTTATCTGGACAAATAAGGACTAATTCAGGTCCCTGAAAACAGAATGGAATAAGGCTGAAGCCTTAGACAACAGGCATGAAACTAGTACAAGCTACCTGGACTGGAGACCCTGCCCTGGAGAAGGTGCAGTGCACCTGAGAGGTGATTTAGTACCTGAGAGGTGATTTAGCAGTGTCACTAGCTGCCTCCCATGCTCTCAGCAGAGCAAACAAGCTGCCTCCAGAGCTGAGCCCTTCCAGGCAGGGCAGCCTCAGCCTCTCTCCTGTCCTGGGAGAGGATTTCTCTGCCAGGCCAGTGCAAGGAAACAAAAAAAGACATCTCCTCTAACTTGCACCACTGCTCCCCAGCATTGTCTGGGGTCACATCCACCTCGCCAACCTTGCAACCACCCCGTGCTCTCCCCAGCGGTGCAGGCAGCCAGGCACGGTTCTGCCCCAGGGCTCCTCTGACAGCAGGAACACCCCGGGGACACACTGAGGATTTCAGCACTCGCCCCGTTCCGTCTCAGAAATAACATGGAAAGGAGATGGGGAGCCAGACAGCCTGGCTAGTGGAGGGAGAGGTGGTACAGGGCAGCTTCAGGGAAGGTAGGAGGCCAGTGTCCAAACCAAGACTCCTGAACCAGAGTCAGAGCTCTGCCTTCAACCCACCCCATATCAAAGGGGTAGAGGGATGCAGGGACAAGCTTGCAAGTTTACTGCATCATCTTTGGTGACATGAATTTAATTTTAAGGAAAACCTTCCTGTGCGTCTTAAACCTCCCTCTCCAAATACCGAACCTGAAAACCCTCAGTCCCTCTCTCTCCCTCAGGGCTCCTCTCGCCCTGCAGATCCACACCCCATCTTGGGAGTCCCTTGGCCAGCACAGTCTGCAGCGCATATTTTACCATGACATGCTCCTGCTCTAATGCTAACTTATGTTAATGATGTTCTGGGATTGATTATTAGGACAAAATACTTATTGGTGTCTCTCCAAATCAATATTTCACTGCCTTCAAACCACTCAGTTGTCCTTCCCCAGAGCAAAAGCCCATGTGGAGTGCCCAGTAACTTTAGCCAGATTTCAGTAAAGGCCAGCAGTGCAGATCCTGCAACACAGTCAGTCAATCAGTCTTTATGGATTTCAGTGAAGTTGCATTGATTTGCACTAGCTGAAGATTTGGACCAGCATCTTTCCCCAGCAGGAGCCTAAAGAAGCTTTTATATTATTTTCACGCCACCTATAAAGTGAGAGCTGGTGACATCTGCAGTGGTTCATTTTGAGTAGTTAACAGCCCACACAGCAGCAAATCACCACTAATGTCTGGTTCTCACACCACACAGGACTGTAAAATGAAACCGCCTCTTGATTAAGAGAGTTGCATTTAGAAGTGCTGCAGCTGGCACTTCAGCCAAGTCCACAGATTTCCACTTCATATTGCCTCCAAATCCTTCCCGGCCTCCCCTTCAAGGGTCTCCTTTGGAGCAGCAGTAGGTGCCCCTTCTTAGCACAGGGGCTGTGCTGGTGGTGGTAGGCATGCAGGCAGGACAGGAGAGTATTTCCCACCTCCGTGTGCGGGGTAGAAAGCCGGTGGCTTTATAGGTATTTCCACTCATATCTGTGCCTGGGACGGGCAGGAGGGACTGAGCAGTTCTGGGTCTTCTGCATCCCTGTGCCATCACGTGGAGCTGGAAAAATAACTCAGCCTTTACTACTCTTGTTTAAAATGTGTGTAAAAGAGAATCTCTTGTCTACTCAAAACAGACATTTGTGGCATTGAAAAAAGTTTAAACGATGACCTAAAAATAATTTTGGCAGAAAAATTTTTTTGCTTTTTTTTCTTTGCTCTGGCAAGTCTTGTCGTCCAGTGGTTACCCTGGCAGACAGCACATAAGACCTCCGTCATGGCCAGATAATTTCCAGCAGATTGGACCTTGGCATTTCGGGCTTTAAGCTGGGAATATGTATTTCATTTCTCCACTGCAGTTCTCCATGGATTTTATAGCCCTGTGGAGGCTGGTTGAGACAGCCTAAGGATTTGTGAGCTTCTGCTAGCAGGTTTCAGGAATTCCATTCCTTTTTCTCAGGCTGTCAAACTGAACTAAGTGAGCATTTTGGGAAACGGGCAGTTATCACTTCCTATCCAAAAGAAAACAGGTACACGAAAGCCAAGCATCCCTGCCAGAGCTGGTAATGGGTGGCCAGGAGAGCCGGCCTGTGCAAGTCCCAGGCTGCAGCCACTGGTGTCACCCCCTCCATGCACCACCAGCTTCCACCTACGACTACACCATGTGGTCAGACCATGGGACACCTTCCCTGCACACCACGTCACCTCCCTGCTGATCTCCAGCAGCTCTGCCAGGTCTATCGTCAAAGGAGACCATCCATCCCATTGCCCACCAAGGGGTTTAAAGACAGCCTAAGGCACCTCACAGAAGGGGACAGCTATCAAAGGCAGGGAGACCTTCTACAATTAAACAGCCATTACACTCTTCTGCATCACCTGAAGGTTTTTGCAGCCACTCTGACCCTCTGCAAAAGGGCTGTCTTGCCCTGAGATACAAACATTTCACAGGCTTTTTCATCGACAAAGCAATAGCATACCTACAGGCGGCCCCTTCTGGCCAACATCTCCACCCCAAGGAGTGGGGACAGCCAGCCCTGCTAGGCCAGTTTAATGTATAGAAGTACTGTAAGTCAAAACTTCCATAGGCCATCATGCCCCTGTCTGACTGAAGCATTATTCTAGTCTGAGCGTTCGTCATGGCAAAAAACAAATCTCTCCCTAACAGAACTGCAGAAGGAGCTGTCTTCTCCAGTGGACGTTTGCAACCAGGCAGATTTTTAATTAAGTGGAAAGGGCAGAATCCACAAAATGATTAAACATCTGCCAGGTGCTCACCCACTTGCCTGCGACTCCCTGCAGATGGCCAGCTTTTAACCACGACTCACTCTGAAGGTGGGGGACCAGCTTTGTCTCTTCCGCTGACACCTAAAAGACACCACTGAAACACATCCAAGCTTGTTTTCTCTTCTACTATGCATCATTAGATGTCCTTGTGAGTATTCACACGTTTTAAAAAGTTAATTGCAAAACAGACAAGCACAGTGGAAGATGACAGCGGTACCAAGCTGCAGCACCAGCCCTGACTGGCTTTGCTGGGGATGCCCATGGATGGAGGTCCTGGATCACACCCTCAGATCTGTAGCGTCATCCAGCTGCACCCAAATACCAAAGTTGTCCCTAGCCTCATTAAAAAAAACACCAACTCATTTTAGGCCAACAAACCTCGCCATGTGCTGAACACCAGTGTATCACAGCTCAGCGCCAGGGCCCCAACTCAGCTCACTGACAGCCATGGATGAAGCAGCAGGAGATCCCGAGTGGCAGGTCTGGCCATGGTACAGCCAGAAACACAACCAGGACAAACCTTTCTCCCTGACATGAGCATCAGCGAAGCAAGTAAAGGGTTCAAGCTGCATCCCCTTTGTGCTTGCCTGGTGTCCCAGCCAAATCCACACAGCACTGGGCAGCAGTGATTCATTACATCAGGGATCTCCGAGGATTACCCAATGCTTTTGAACATAATAAATACTCAGGACATATCCACCTCAGGGCAGCATGCCAATAGGTTTGTTCTTCTCTGTTTGTCCAAGTCACTTGTCTGCCCTCTCTCCAGAATACCAGGAGGCATTGCAGAACTCTGCAGTCACTGACCGTACCAGAGCACACCCCACACTGCATTAGTGCTCTTTGCAGTGTTTGCCTTTAGCACCCTCGCCTGTCTTAAAGCACGCTGGCTGCGCCTCCGTCTGTCTAGCCGTCTCGTTACACATTATTCTGTTTACACACAAGCTGTTGTGGATAGTTAGGGCTTGGCGGTCAGAAGATGTTGCGCTGTACAGAAAGGTAGGCCCCCCCTCCTCTCCTGATAGCCAGTAGCGTCTAGCCCATGATGTAAGCAGACGGAAGTGACACTGTAAACCTAAGCTATATAATACTGTGCTACTCATCAATAAACGCCATTTGTTGTCCACCACGTTGGTGTCTGTGAGCTGATGGCCCGAGCGGCCAGGGGGTAGGTCGCCGTGCCGTTCCTGAACCAGGTCGCCACGCCAACAAAGGCAACAGCTGTTAGTTCTTTTTGCTGCTCAGTGCTGCCTTTGTAGAGCCTCCTCCCTGGGGACGGAGGCATACCACACAAACTGCTTGTGGTTTGTATCACCTCTCCTTTCTGTATTCGGTATCCTGCACTGCCCTATCATCTGCCAAGAAAGGACTTACTCAGACCAAGATGCTCTCCTTGCACCAACTGTACACCAACATAGCAGCATTTACCACTCCTCACTTGCACCAGATCCAAGGTTTTAATTTCAAAGCCACCACAGCAGGAACTCAGAAAAACGGTCCGGAACAATAATCCTGGAGTGACCCAACTGCATCGACAGATGAGGGCTGACCGCTGGAGATTTGGGAATAGCCTGGTTCTCCCATCTTTGTCAAGGCTGGCACAAGCTTCACAGCTAGTTAAGTTTGCTATTTAGATGACTGCCACACCTCGCCCCAGAAATGGGCATCACCAGTGACTATAAACCAAAACCCTGTTTCCTCCCAATACCGTGTTCCTCATATCAGAGCTTTTCAAGGAGTTGAGAATTTAGTTACAAATACTTGTTTAAACATAAAGCCTTTTAAATGTACAAGAGCTCCTCTGTACTTCACTTTTTAATCCTAATTTCTCACATTCTGCAGCTGACAAAAGCAATGTGATTTGCTGCCCAAGCACACTGACACATCACCATTTACCCAAAGGGTCTGAACAAAGGATGGTGAAGGAGGAAAGCAGCATTTCTGGGTGTAGCTGTGGTTAGTTTTTTCCCCTCCCTCCATTCCCAAAACACAAAAAAGCCCTGACTTCTGTCCCTCTGCATGGCGGCCAGCCTGGGCAAAGGACAGCAACTTCTCCCTAGTTTTTGTGCTCCAAGCCTGAACGTTTACTGTCCGTAAACAAGACTGATTCTTTCGTTCTTCCCCTTCACCAAGCAGTGAGAGTGCACTGGCCAGTGTCAAGTGCTCCTGAATAACAAATGAAGTTGGCATTGGGATTGCTAAGGCTGGTAAAGAAGGGTTTGTTCACTCGGCAAATGTATTATCAACCAGCAAAAGTCAAGCATCGGAAAACATATTTCTAAAGGGGAATGCTTTCACTGTTCAAGCCTTATTATTTCTTCACACAGAGATAGCCAGAGGATCCCATCAAAAGTCTTCAAAAAGCATACAAGAGGCTCTTAAGCAGTGTTTTTTGCTATTTGCTTTAGAAGGGAAAGCGATAATTAAAGCTTCTCCCAGACCGTCCGAGCCTCAGAAGGTGAGCTGTAACACATACCCTGTCAGAGACAGCGGGTCTGCCGAGCACCCTATTGCCCTCATCAGCAGCCCTGTGAGGGGCTGTGCAGCAGGAGCTCACCCCACCCACTGCTGGGCTCACACCGGGGACCAGCAACCACCGCACGGTCACACACCGAACAGCTGTGTCCCACCGAAGACCTGGGTGCTCTCGCATCGCTGTCAGCCTGACATGAAGGTTTGGAGAGATGGGAAGTGAGAAAGAGCCAGGTTCTGAGCAGTTCCAGGAATCCCTTTGCCAGGCCACGCTGGCTCAAGTCCACACACACAGCTAAAGCATTTGAAGGAAGTCTGCTGGGCAACTGAACAGCTCTGGAAACAACCACATTTTACATATTCTTCTCAGACAGGAAAATATTCTAGGGAAAGTAAATATTGTTGTGAGTCCCATGTGACGTCCACAGTGCCCACAGATTTAAGGGATACGTGTATTTCCCCACTCAGCATAAGACACGACCCTTCTCCTTCGTGAGGGACTTTGGTTGGAAGTTGCATCCTAAAACTGCTGCTGGAGAAAGAGGACAGAGCTTATGCATTGCAGAGAAGGGCTTCTGCTGCTGCTTTTATTGGCTTTAATTCAGTTAAGTCAGCTCTATTCAGTAAAGTAATACACCTAAATGCTTTTCCATTTTAGGTCATTATGAAGAATGTGATTCACAGACCTGAATGTGAGTGCATTGTGTTCGAGGATCTGTCCTAACCAACCTATGTAGAAGGTGCTAAGGTGTGGGTCCTACATCAAGCTTGTTTCTCCCCCACACAGTGTCTGGTCCTGAAGCCAACTACTTTAGTGTATTTATCATGCTAATATTTAGGTAGAAGAAATCAAATTAAACAAATTAAAACTCCATTCGAATTTTTAGTCTTTGTTGTGGTTGTATATTTGCCTTAAAAGAAGTTCTTAGTAAGTCCCAGACACCTAGTCAATAAATTGGGGCACTTATAGTCTCAAGCCAGGTACCCAAAAAAAATGAGAAGGAAGCCATGAGCACTGCTGCTGAGCGGAGTTCTGGTAAAAGAACAAACGCATCCCAGCTCCCAAACTGTAGAGAATTTGGGTACAGTTCCTTATTTTGTAAAAGTTAATTTATTTTAATTAAAATAATTTTGCATTATCTGAGCTATGCAAAGCATTCATGATATACGCCCTGCTTAATTTATTTTGGCCAAACTAGTAAATCTGATATTTCAGGACTGGATATAACCAATTGGATTTACTGTATGATATACCAAAAATCTGATCAAGCAGTCTCAACGGATTTGACTGGTTAGCATTTCAAAAGCATAGGAGGTTTTTGAATAACTTATTACATTTCTTTCAAGTTCATATTTGTTAATTCATTATGTAAAGATAAGGCAGATGTTTTGCAGAGACTTGTGCCGTATTTATTTTAACTTGTATTCTTCTGTTTCCAAAGACCCCCCCCTTTGACAGACAGCTCAGCTGAAAGTAACAGGTACTGAAAAAGCTTTCAAAATTCAGATCCAGAGATATGGGAATTTCCCCCCCGACCCTCCACTTTCTGGGAAAGTTCTTCTCATTTCCTTCTCCGGTTTCCCGTCTCTAGCCTCTCTGTCTCGCCGAAGTTTAGATTTAACACATCCACTCATGCTTCTGCTAGAAGCTACAACATTTCTTGCATCAAAATCTCTGGAAACAGAAACATCAGCTGGGTTAAACAAATCCACACAACTGCAGTTCAGGCTGATAGAGGCATTTTTCACCCTGCCCACTAACACGATTTGTGAGCCGGCATTTGCTCGCCCTCTGAAATACCAGGCCACACAACCTCCATCGCTACAACAGCAGTTGTTTCCAGGGAGGTGGCTTGCTCCCTCGCCTGTGTCCCAGGAGGACATCTTCCACAGGTTATTTTTGCTTTGTTCCTGTTCCACCCAGGAATGAGTTATTCACCAGAGGTTTGAATTCCTGTGAACAAACTTTACTGAATTCATTTGGAAAATGGCACACATCCGTTACTTGACCTCTTTTCTGGGAGCTCAAGGCAGAAGGATTACCCCCGAGGGATGCAAAACCACATCTCACAGCACAGCTCCCTCTTCTTCCACTCGGAACTGAGAGATGGCAAGAGTTGCCCTGTGCCCAAAGGCACCATCTTACAGGCATGGGAAATTGAAGCATAACCTTCTCTTCTTCACCCAGCAAGGATGCTAACTTTCACAACCCACACAAATCTGACCACTCACTGTATAACATTTTTACCTGGATTCCTTTTGCAGCTTAAGCCAGACTCAAAGTGTATTTTTGACTCCCTGAACTGTTTTTAAGCAGTCTTAACCCAAATGTAACTGCATGTTCAGTAATAGGTTATTTCTTTTGACAATGACACTTCTTCAGAAGAATGTGCCCATAGTATCAACCTTCACATACATCTGCATTATAACTCCCCATATATTATTATTTATATATGCTGCTATGGCAGTTTTACTCCAGAGAACCAGCTACCTTTAGTAGTAGTACAGCTGGGTGCTGCACACACTGACTGTAAAGTAGGTCTTGGCACAGAAGAGGAGGTCAGCATCAGGAACCACCCCAACGCAACTCACAGCACACGCCTCAGTGAGAGGCACTGTGCCCCATGTGGCCAAGTGAAATTACCTGGTGCATGAAAGGAGGATTTAGAGTCAAACATATTCATATCAGGAAATACATGTAAGCATCCTTCTGAAACACCTGTTCGACCTGAAGAAAAGCTACTCTTCAAATAGCAAATTCAGAAGCATTTCTCATGCCAGGAGCCCACTTCAGCCTTAGGGATTTCCTGATGAGCTAAGCTGACAATTGCCGAAATAAATGTGAGGAGTCACTCTCAAAATACAGAGCTCTGATTGTCAAGACCAACTCAAGAACAACCAGTCTCCTTTCAAGGACAATGTTTGAAGAGTCCTATCTAGAGTGCTTCTCGGTGTTTTCTTACTGCCAGTGTTAGAAGAGACATGATATTCCTCAGCTGCACCAAGAGAGGATTTGTCTCCCAGTAACAAGCACTTCACGACAAACACTCAAATCTCCTAACAGCAGGTTTCCTCACCTTTGTTGGCTGGCACAGAGTAACAGTGAACAAACAGCCCATAACACAGGATTTCTGTTCCCATCCCTGTACCCCCGCAAAGAAACGCATCATTTGGTTCCGATATAAACCCAAAGCTCACCACTGTGGTATATCAACCAAAACAGAGTGAAGTTAATATCTATGTTTAGATACCAACTAGTCACCAATCGGGGTCACCTGGAAATCTAGGGTGAGATTCATCTCACCTAACTACAAGTAGCAAATAATTATCACAGCCTAAGCAAGCAGCTGCAATTCAGACACTTCTCTTTGGATATGATGGATCTGGAATTGTTTCTCTCTGCCGACTACAGAAGGAGTGTAGACAACTATACTTAGCTTATCAGATGTCTAAACTACTGGTCATACAAAACCCACTGTTCTTCAGTCAGAACGGTGACTAAATTCTGCACATCTAGACTGCAAATAGCACTATGATGTATGCAAGACAAGATTGCAGTCTTGCCCACAGGGCCAAAAAGGGAAAGAAGAAATTACTTGGAGATTTCCTAGAAGACAGAGCACTTCTGCTGCAAAAGACATCCAAGTATGCCAGGTCAAGAGATTTAGACACAACTTGAAGAGATGTTTGCTGGAACTGAAGGCTACTTGAAGGCAAAATTGTAATAGCAAAAGCTACGGACAAGTAAGTGAGAACACTGTGACCCAGCACGCATACTTCATGAATAAGCATTACTTCTTTAAGTGAGGGTTGGGCCCATCTGAGGAAGTTCCTGCTGTTTCCAGTTCAATACTGTGCTATCCAACAACCCTTCATGGGAAAACAGCTATTTAAGCATCCTTTGAACCAAGGCTGATGGCACTTTCTATTACAGGTCGCGTCAAATATCTTCTCCATTATAAGTCATTGGTAACTTTTGAGGGTCAGCAGTTAAAGCTTTGCAAGACTACATGATGAGCATCAGCACCAAGGAGAAAAATTTTTGTATGCAGGCACATAGTAAGATGGCATTATAATGCATACCCATGGCAGTACTCATGTACAATATTGATCTAAAGAAATCCAGTGACTAAACTGGAATGATCCCAACATTTAATACTATTCCTTAGTAATCTAGAATAATTTTTTTGAAACAAGAATAAGCTTTGAATTAACTCATTAAGTAGAAAGCAAATTCTGATCCAGGAAGTTGTATTTTATCTTGATTCCGTTTTCAAAACCATCTGGACATAAATCACACAGATAAACTAGTGTCAAAAATATGTGGCTATTACTGATTATGG
>Ga0181612_171126_pt1 | contig 16137 bp, 9 predicted proteins | sample HoacroProtozoa21_FD_119630 | JGI IMG/M metagenome (GOLD analysis project Ga0181612, IMG submission 119630) | Hoatzin crop microbial communities from Cojedes, Venezuel. Combined Assembly of Gp0051906, Gp0051904, Gp0051908
AGCATTCTATGATTCTATAATATTTACACAATGTTTACACAAGAAAGTTTTGTGTAATTCTGCCTTTTTATCAGGAAAACAATTGCTATTTATACTGACAACTTTGTACCTGTTTCCTAGAGTCTGTGGACAAACCTCTTGTATTTTTAGAAAGAAGTGAATCTGATCTGGATAAATACATTTTTCAGAAAAAAAAAATCAGACTGAAGTATTCTTAAAAAAATATAAGAGTTGCTTGAGAGACAACGATGTTCATTAGATTTTCAGCATTTTAGTATTACTACTTAAGATATGAAAATACTAAATGCCGTGGGCTTCATGTGAAAATTCAAACTGTTTCGTTATGAAAATAGAACAACCTGATTTTTCAGAACTTTTGGGAGAATTAAGATTCAGAGCACACAATCACACAAAATAAACCAGAATGAATAAACATTTTCTATCTTACTATATTGGATGGATATTTTCCCAAAGAATGTTCATCCAGCTTTAATACAGCATTCTTTGATTTTTGACTCTTGGAGGCTTGCTGTGCATTTTCTTTTCCTTTCAAATTCTTCTTACAACATATCAAATAATGTGAAAGAGTACTCCCCACCCCAATCCAGAGGCAACCTCCAGGCTTTCTGTGTATCTAGTGCAGTTTCACAACAAAAAAAGGCTAGAAAATATTCTGCTTGAGTAGCCATGCAAGAAAAACAAAACATGGTTGCAGACTATTTTTATGAGCTTTTTCTCAAAAGTTTATGTTCTTTCAGAGTAGATTTTGAGCCTTTTTTTTGGTTAGTCTCTGCAAGAAATTCTTGTATACCTATAGGAAACAAAGAGCTGGAGTTGTTCATGTTCTATATATTCTATGTATTTAGATTCTGCCTAACTTGCTCCTCTAAGGCTTCGTTAGCCAGAATGTTAATGTCACTAAGAACGGGGTAACAAATGTTTTTTTACTTGCTTTGAATTATAAAGCAGAGGAACTGATAAGACTGAAAACAATAGAAAATCCTTATGAAATCTGTAAAACAAGTACGTAGCAAACTGAATATCCTTTCCCACTTCACCCCATTTGAAGAAGAATACCTGGACTTGGAAGGGCCTAAATGCCTAGAAAAGGCCACCTCTTTTTAAACTAAGCTATGATTTTCCAAGTCCTGCCACAGTGATTCATCAAAATACAGCATCACTGCACTTCTTGTCTTTGCACTCCATAGTTTAGATGAGAAATGTGTGTTGCCAGGGTGAGAAAAGATGAAATAATCATCACAAGAGTCTGAATCAGAAGAAGATATCTAAGGTTATCTGGGCTGCAGAAACCCAGAAGGAGGGTTATTCCAGCCCTGGTGATCTTTCCTTTGGATAGATCCTGGATGTTTTAATGTGCAGCAATGACAAGTAAATTTGGGCTGGACTGCAATACACACAAGTACAGAGAGAATATAGTTCAATGATTCTTTTTAAAAATCTCATCAAATAATTATTGTCCAAATTCCATTCCCAAATGAGAGATAAAAACCACAACTGATGTCATGGTTTGATAATGACATACAAATAGATATGACAGGACGAACTCCACGTTTAGCTAGCGGTTAGCTTTCTCCCACACATTCAGCAGATTCTTATGTTCTGCTTACTGGTACTTAACTCGTCATAATTCAGAGTAACTCTAGTTGCATGATAAATTATAACACTCTTCAAATGGAAATGCATCAGCAGACAGCATCATAATAGATAAAAATATGGCAGGGACATAGTGTAATTTTCTCAAGACACCATACTGTCTTAAATCAGATATTCTATTCTTTCCCAGAAGACTCTTAAACAATTTGATAATTATTTTCTTCTCAGAAGCATATGGTAATACTGGTAGCTAATATAGCTTTGGTCATATTTGTGTGAAATTAACATACTAATTACAAGAACTGTCTTAGAGAAACAATATATGCTGTTAATTGTCATGGTCATGTTTCTTCTGCTTTTATTGAAATGGCGAACAAATGGTAAATAAATGGCACAGAAAATGTGCTGCTGAATGCAAAGTATCTTTAAGGTAAGCCTGGAGAAATTAGAGACAATCAAGAACAGAAGTGAATAAAGAGGTGTTCTCAACACACATAATGTTGAAAAGTTTGATGCTGACACTTGAAGATACAATGATGAGAGCAGACACTTTTGCCAAATTTTATAGTAAGATGAAAAAGAAAACAAGTTCTAAAATATATCTGCAAAGCATTTTAAGCCAGGTAGCATTCCACTTAGGGCTGGGTGGCAAACAGTGAGCTGGAAGGTAGCTGTAGACCATGCACTGAGGCTGCCTGCAGGAGCAACTCACACCGGGAAGCACTGGAAGTTGCAAGTGTGCGGCAGAGCAGAGCCAACTGCAGATCACAGACTTGGGGACCACCCTTGAGGTGTCCATCTAAACATGTACATTCCTCAGGCAAAGGTATAGGTTTCTCCAAGCAGGTCTTCTTTGCCAGGGATATACTGTACGCAGCAAAAGAGGTCTTTCATCAGAACCACTCCAAAGCTGTGTCAGTATAACAGAGCAGAGTCATGTTTTTCTTCCTTTTCCTCCCTTTCTCTGATTATTTCCCAGTAGGGCTACAGGGCAGTTTAGTTTTTTCTTGGCGGTGACCACACCATACCCCTAATTAGTAGACTAGATTTAGATTTTAGAGAGGGACATTTTCTTGTGACAAATGTTTCTAGCACAACACAAAAAAGAGGTTTCCCCCTGAGCTGAGGATGCTGTGCAGAGCACTACACTTCACTGGAGGTGCGCATGCTGGAGGAGTGTTTATACAGGAGTGCCTTCTAAATGGTACACAAAATGAGGACAGGAGGCTACAGTTCAGTGTACTTCAGCATACCCAAAGCATACAGATATGAAAGGATCTTTGAACATGATTCCTTCACAGAAAAAACAATGCGTTTCTTTAATAGTAAGTTCAGAGATTTTTCTTGGATTATACTGTAATTTTCCTTAAAGGTAGTTTTCTTTATGTGTATTCCCTCTGAGCAAACATGAGTCAGGGCAAATCTCGGTGGCCTTGTACAAAAGTCACTAACGTCACTAGCATTAAAGCTATGACTAAAACATGCAAGATTGACTGTCAACTGGAGTTAAGTGCTATCCACTAAAGTGATTTATTTTTTTGTACCAATTTTTAATGCAAGACTATGAGTACTCTAATTACAAAATTTTTTTTACAGTTGGTTTTATGTACACTGTCATAAAACTTGGCAGATGCAAACGGAATAAATCACTGCCAATAATATATTGTACAAAAGATCACTCTGTTCTTTAACATTGTAAGAGAGAATTGACCTTTCTTTGGAAAAAAATGCGTCCCACATTTAATTTTTTACATGTTCTGGAGAAGAATATATCAAGGCTGAATTTCATATGAACTGAATGCCCTAATGTTGTCTTGTATGTTCTCAACTTTGTGTATGCTATGGCAAAATTAATTGATGCCTATACATTTCAACTCTCTGAATTTTATTATAGATAACTTATTTATCTTCAAGCTAATTACTTATTGCTAGCACGCAATATATCTACACTACAAGAAAGAACAAAAAAAAAGAAATGCAGAGGCAGGCAGGCTGGTTATGAGTTGGTTATTACAGTTACTAGTGATGGCCTGGAGTTGAACAGCAGTTAATCCCTTTTGACTTGGCTATTATGCACAGTTTACTGTCTGGCTAGGCATCTACACTCAGTTTATAGGCCAATTATTTTCAGGTTACATATTGCTACAAAACCTGTATTCTCTTCTCATACTTTCTATACTTCATGCTTCAGTGCAATAGATTTTGGTGGTTCTTAGCTGTTGCTCATAATTATACTGTGAGCTGGATGGCCTCCAGCAGGAATTAAGTGCCTACACATGACTGAGGAATGGGACCTTTCATGCACGTAGGAAAGATGTATGCTTAATTTCAAATAAGCTAATGTAATCAAAGTGGTTATGGAAATAACCTAGAATGCATTTAAATTGCAATGAAACTGTATATTCTAAGAGAAAAATTTCCCATTAAAAAAAAGACAAACTCTAAACATGGAGATCATGTGTAGTTTCCAACAAGCACAATCACTTTAAGTAGCTCCTCCATGAATGACATTGCTTGCAGGGTTAGTTAAAGAGTAAATGGAGGTAGAAGATAACAAAAAATAAAATCTGGGTCTCATATCATTCTCTGAAAGTCATCCACAGTTTATTTTAAGGACCAGTAGTAAGAAAACTTTCCATTCAAAACTCATCTATGGAAGAAATAGAATTAAAAAATAGATACAACTTTTATATGTCTGCTATTTGCCATAGAAGTTCTGATTAAAGCTGAGTAAATCCACAGCATGAAGGAGCCTCCTTTTCCAAATAGCATGAACTAAATCTTATAGGCCTACAGAGAACCTGGTCAACCTTAAGTAAAGCAACAAGGGCACAGTGCTTATGGAGCAGGAGAAGCAGTTGCACGTGTACAGCTGTTCCTCACTGCCAAACAGGTGTTTCCACTTCTGTTTGCTGGCTGACATTTGCTTCCCTCTGTTTTTACTCTCTTCCTCACTTACAAAACATTACCCTTGCAGTACATGTTTGATAGGCCACAGGGGGACTATCTGACAAAGAGCAGATTTGTGTCTGGTGGAGAGGGGAATGCTGGCCAGCACGTGTGCAGTACTTTGCACAGGCTGCAGCAGAAAAGCCTGAAGCATCCCAGCTTATGCTTATACTCTGTGTGAAGGAGGTGAGGCATTGGAGAACAATTGTGCATTGATGAAGCACCCCCATGGAGCTGCTGGAACAATGCTTTTTTCAGTGGCCACCAACCCTCCTCCTCAGCTAAGATTCTGCCTGGAGTCTCGTTGTTAACCACTTGCCTGGGACTCTGGACTGGCCATAACACCACATTAACATTTGCTGTGGGGGTCAGAATAGGAGTTTGTGGCCACTTGCACAAATCTGGTAGGTATCTAAAGGTACAACTCTACACTGACGCTGTTAAAAATGTAAACAGTCTTATGAACCTGAAACTCAAAATCAAGGAAATGCAAGTACCTCGTCTTCATAGATACATTGGAATCACCGTGGGATGTTGCCTAGACTTATCACACACTGGCATGTAGAGAAGAGAGATTTGCATTTATTTGTAAGTCACGGACTACATTACCAAGAAGAGATGATCTCCCTAATTGTGCTGAGTGAAACCTAGCACAGTAACTATGCTAAATTGTATAAAACCACTAGTTCAGAGAACAGTGGTGAATGAAGACATGAGCTATCAGCAGGCATTGTGCTCTTTTGCATACTTCCAAAAAATACTTGGGGCATAAATACTGTTAATTGATATTCTTGATTCATGCTTTGGGATGGATGAGGTCTGCTCGTAGGACACAAAATCTCTCCTGTGCTGCTTTCGTCCTCTCAATATTTCTTTCTAGTGAAATATGTGCTGCAGTGTAAAACATTGCACTGTCATTTATCATACTCAATATCTTTGTTTTACTTTCTGCCCCACAGCTCCGTGAAGGATAGGCAGCCAAAGGTATGTTTTTAACTCCTAATCCATTTATTTTCCCCCTCATACAGCTTGAGGTTTTGGCAACACTTCATATCACTCTCATTATTCAGGGCCTAATTCAAAGCAGCCAGCTGATGTGGAGTCTAGTCATTTTGCTTGTTCTTAATCTACGTGTAAGAATACAATGGGCAAGCCTTGCATGGTGTGCTGGGTTTGGCCAGGACAGGACTAATTTTCACTGGAATCCAGGAAGGGACACGGCCGGGCGGGCTGACCCAACCTGGCCAAACAGAGCAGGGTATTCCATACCATGTGCTGTCATGCTGGGTTCTGGTTGGGGGGAGCTGGGCAGCGGGAACTCTCTCGCAGCTCGGGAGCATGTGGCGGCGGCAGTCGGTGAGAGTTGCTCTCTGCGTTGTGCTGTTTGTGCTGTGTATTCTCCTTATCTGTATCGTTGTTGTTACTGCTCCCTTTGTTTGCTGTTCTGTTAAACTGCCCTTCTCCCGACCCACCAGCTTCTGCCTGTTTCTTTCTATTCTCCTCTGCAACCCAGCGAGGGGAGGGGCGGCCGCATGACGCTGTTGTTGCCGGCCGCAGCCAAACTATAACACATGGCTATCTCCTCAGATCATCTCAAAAGCTTGCTAAAGTGTGACTTGCCTTTTATGAGACCATGTAGGCTGTCTTTAATTAGTTTCTGCTTTTCCAAATTCTGTTCTGTAATTTTCACAGTGTTTATACAATCCTGAGCAACACTGCATGATTTTTCAGCTAGGTTTCAAAATTAATAAGTATAATTTTTTATCCTTAGGAATGTCAGTAACAGATAATTGCTTTACGCCATGTCTGCAGTATACAGTCAAAAAAGCAATCCGCTACTAATGCAATGTGTGACTATTGTGGACTCCTTTTTATGTTTCAGGCACTTGGAAATAATGTGCAATGAGGGATATTGGTGTGCAGTTCCAAACTCGTCCTCTTTCTTTTCAGGATTTCTTTGATATGAGGAACAATATGCATTATTTTTTTAGCAAGGACATTTGTAAAAATATTTAATTACTCTGTTATCATCACATATTTTCTGTGTAGGAAGTGACATGCTCCAGTCTGAATAACATCAGTGGGATGACTGGTATAGGCATTAAAGAAAGCAGTACTGTACCTAACATTTACACCAGAGAAAAAACATGAGTTCAGACACATGGCAGGTGAGAGATATTTCCTATTCTGAAGTAAGGTGATAACAGCTTCACAAAGGTATGTCAGTTCTTGGTACATGTCCATGTTCTCTGTCATTTTCATAAGTTTTTCTATTTTAAGTGGGATAGAAATTAAGTTGATAAGTTCTGGACTTTCCCCTACTCCTTACATTACAAAAGGTGTTTTCATTCTAAAGTTAGAGAAAAATTTGACACTAGATATGTCTGTGGAAAAAAATACCCTTTGTAGACTTCAATCGATTTCCAGGTAGGGAGCACGACATCCCATTTTATCTTACAAACTAGGCTTCTTGATGAGACTTATCTTTTGTGATACATTTGAAGCAATCCTCCTTTTCTGTCTAAAACCCCAGTTGTGGATTCCTGAGTTACAACTCTCATGATGCATAGGCTAAGAAAATGCAGCATATATTTGTTTTGAATCACTTAAAAAGTGTCTTGTGTCATGTAGATGTAATGAATCATTTCAATTTAAGTTAAATCACTTCAGAACGCTTTGCTAACACTGTCATTTTCCAGGAAAAAGCTTTTTTTCTTGTAACTAGACACAGTTAACTAACAAGCTCAACTCAATAATATATTCTTGTGCAGGTAAAGGACAGAGCTATTTGCATTCACACACATAATACAATCAATATCACAGCTTTTAAATAGGAGTAAATCTACACTTTGACCTTTCTATTCACAGGTTGTGGTTTTCTTGCATTTTTTTTTTAATATGGAACAAAAAGGAAAATGGAAGAAATACTAGTTTGATGTTGAACACATAAATGTCCTTTTAATAAAATAATTATAAGCATATCAAAGATAGGCTTGACATCGTTCTTTGTTTACAACACAACACAAATTCAATAAAACTCATTTATATAGTAGTGATGGATACATATATAAAAGTTATATATTCATTAAATTCTGTTCTCATAGAGAAAGGCAAAAGGTCTTAATCAGATCATTACTGAAAGGGGAAGACTACACAAAATGTAAGTTCTTAAATTTTGCGGTATAGCTATTATAAAGTAAAGCGCTTCTGCAGAAAGTGGGAAAGTTAAATGACTTTTAATTATACTTTGATTGAAATATTTAAAGTCAGGTGGTTAAAATTAGTTTTATGCACTTCACTGGGGACCTAAATAGAGGTCTTTTTTAAAAAATGCTTTAAAAACCAAAAAAACTATAATTTTCACAAGCTCCAACCAAATTTGAGAAACTTCAATATTTTGGGGAGGTAATCACCTTATTTAGGTTCCTTAAACACATACATTTTCTCCATTGTTCTTCTGGGCACCTAGCTTTGAATACTTACCTTTCATCTTGATTTTTTTTAGGTTCTGGCATTTCTACTAAGCATGTGTTCAGTAGCACAAGATATTTTTGCCTGCTAGCTGAAAGGTCATAACCCATCTAACGTGAATAATAACCTGATACAGTCACTTTCTACTGACATAAAACTTCTAAATATGCAGTGTCAGGTTCTGTAATTGCACAATAAGTTAGATGACTCTTTTGACTTCAGTGCATGAATGACTATGACTTATCAGGTTAGTATAATAGGTATAGCAGCCAATGAATCCGCTGCAACATAGATGTGAGCAGTAGTAGTTCAGAAGTGACACTTCTGAACCTGTGGCAAGGAATAATCAAGTAATATCATTAGCAGTGTAAAGTCTGAATTTCTTATTCAGCAGCACATCTCACGATGGAATTAACATTCGTAATATAATATTTGGGGCAACCTTTAGGCAAACAAAAGAGTACTAGTGCCTATGATTTTTTGCCAGCAATAGAGAAGTGAATCTGTAAGAGGCCTTGAAACGTCCTCTAAGTCAGGCCTCTGGTCCTCAGACAGCATTAGCTGTGAATGTCCTTGTAGGAGATATTGTTTAAGCTGTTTTTTTGATTGTTGTCTTGGTTTATTTTTTTTTTTTTAAGTACCAATGGTGGAGATTCCCATCTCTTATTCCAGCCCTAATAATCAGAAATCTTTTCTTACTAACAAAAAATCCTTTATTGCAGCTGAAATTCGGCTCTCCTTGTACTATCCTGGTGCACATGAAAAGCGGTGTTATCGTATAGCTCCTGTAGCCTTCTGCAGAAAAATCTCCCATGCTCCATAAATTTTTTCTTTACTAAAGCAAAGCAATGTTTTGTCAACAGTCTATATAATCAGCTAACTACCTCTAGATTCTGGAGCATCTGGCTATATCTTTCTTGAAGAGGACGGTGTTTGACAGTCCAGAAACATTGCCTTAGCCCACATGGAAAATATGCATGGATTTTCTGCATATCCCAAAATACATCTTGCGACATTAGCCTTTTTCCCAGTGTAAATTCATTAAACTGAAGTAGTATTCTTTACAATATTACTTGGTAGTTAAACATCAATCATTACTATAAGCATGGTTTCCAGGACTTGCCTTCTAAATCTCTTGGGATAGTTATGCCTATTATCTCATTTACAACTCTGACATTCTGGCCTATAATCATTGATATATTCAAGATGACATCCAGGTAATTGTGTGAAGAAAATACAATTTCCTGTGTAATTTTCAACACCTTGTCATTTTACTTTGAGAAGACACACTACACAGAGGTACAGAAGAAAACCAAATAAGGATTGGAAATACAGGGATGAAAGACAATGGGAAGAATTACAAGGTTCATTACAGCTAGGGAGAGGGTAACCAAGAAGCTGGAGAAGGAAAAGGAAACATTGAGTGAACACCACCATAAACAAGCAGAGTCATGAAGGTTATAAACCTCTGCATTGCTGCTATATAAAGCAGACTAGGTCAGAATTTGATTCAGTTTAGGTTCAGATAGTATGAAGACTTGACCTCCATCTAGTTCTGCTCTACACTAGAGTTTCCTTCTGCTGGTTCTACCTCCAATCTGCTAAAAAGAAAAAAATTCAAAAGATGGCTCCAAGTACCAAACTTATTTATTTGAAAACTCACAATATTGGAACTCATATGCATGAGTTCCTGGGCTTAGAACCAGTATAAACATAGATGATTTTGCCTTTTGTGTCACCAATATTGCAAATTGACAGTGTCTTGGAAGATTCTCTGGGGATATCAACAGTCATCTTAAAATTGTTTGAATTAACACCAGGCACTAGATTAGCATGGGAAGGCAGCAAGTTAGAGAGACTACACCCACCTGGCTTAAAACCTTATAGCACTGGGCCCAACTAACCAGGAACAAGCACTCTCCAGCTACAGCTGCAAGCCTCGTGCCTATCTCTAAGATCCTTCCTTAGCATTTGCAGTATAATTATCATGGCAACAAGAACTATTTTTACCTTATAACTCTGGTGGTGTGAACAAGCCCCTCGCATTTTGTGCTCATTTTAACAATGTCGCCAGTAACCTTCTATAAAGAAATGACCTTATATTGTATGATAAGTGTTATTCCCTGTTTGTTTAGCCAGAAACCTATCAGTTATGGCTTGTCCTTGGAAAGCAAACAAAGAAAACAGAATCTTAGCGTCCAAGTGTTTTGTTGGAACTACAGTAACTTGATTTAAAAAGTTTACCTACCAAGATGAATCATGAAGAAGGGAATAATAAGGAGTTGGATGACTCATTAGACCAATCTTTTGATCTAAGTTAATAATGTGTATAGTTCAGTATTTACACAGAGTGACACTGGATGTAACTGGAGCTCTGTAGGTTATACTAGAATAATCTTTACTTTAAAATTACATTACGTGTAAATTGCTTTCACAGAGATCAAAATAGAACAAGTCAAATTACAATATTATTGTAAATCCTGTCATAGCGAATGTTGCAACAAGTATGTCCCACCCCAAAATACAGAATCAAGCATTTTAATAGTCTGGCCAATGGAAGGTGCATTAGCTTGACTCCAAAAGAGAGGGATAGTAACTTCTTGCATTGGCTTCCCTTAATATCGTTGATTTGGTGCTACCACACAAACTTTATGATAATTCATGAACATTAGGGTACAATTTATAGGCAATGCTATAAGAAATGTTAATGAGGCAGACTTCCTTTGCAAAGATATAACTGAAAAAATCAGTGCATTTCTACATACTTACATTGATCAAAACTGCTGAAACTTATTCGGTATTTTTCCCCCTGTTGGTTTTCATTCTCCAACAGTTATCAGCAAATATATTGATTTTAATGAAAAAAAAAAATTAAACCAAAACAAAAATCCATTATCATTTTGAATGAATACTTTGGGTATTGGCCAGATGGAAAATTTGTACCTACGTAGTTAGAACCAATTCTGCGTATATAAGAGACCTGTCTGTGATCTGCCCCAGGTTTCTGTCATTTCTGTTCCTGGGTTCTGAAGCCCCATTTCTACCTAGCAAGCTGCTGTGCTATTTTTCCAGCACTCAACAGCCTGCCTGGCTAAACGTACAAGAATAATTGTGCTGCATTAGACCAATGGCCTGCTTAACTTCACAGCTGATACGTAGTTAAAATCTACAGGAAGAGAGACATTTAGTTGAACGGTTCTAATTGAATTCAATCAGATTATATCTGCATTTTTCATCTTGTACCCCACAGAAAACTTCTTTCAGCATTATGTAATGCTACTTTCAGCACTAAATAATCAGCACTAAAACAGGATGACTGCCAATACCTATGAGAAAGTCCATGTTTTTTGGTACTTTCTGTACTCTTCCATACTTCCTACCACTAGATATACCCATGTTTAAATCACTGCCAAAAAGTGTAATGGAAGTTCTTGACATCTATCACCAGCCCAGCTACTATTAACAAGAACAAAATAACCCTGCTCATTCTGCATCCAGAGAGTTTTGGATAAAGCCGTATACTATGAACACAAATTTGCATAAAGAAGCCAGCAAGAGCACAACTTTTTTAACCACTTCGAGGAGACACAGTTGCTGGTTTGCCACTGAACCTAGCTAACCTGAGGAAGAGGAGCAGGACAGTGCCAGAATTGAAGAATAATCCAATGTATACATATTCTGGGAACCTGAATATACATTTACCTTTTTCCACTGATTATTGAAAAAGTTTCTTGCTCCAAGTCTTAGTAATTTAGTGCATTAAAGCTTAATTTATGTGTCACAGAGTCCAAATAAAGGCCTGCTGTCCAACTCTGAGTGCACTTCCTTCTGGTTTTCATAGACTTCAATAAGAATTTTGATGTTACAGGGCATGCAGATGAGGTCTTTAGCTGGAGAACTAGTAAAGAAAACCCGTACAGATCTGGATGCTGGAATTTGCACATTGTAATAACAAATACGAAGATACCGAACAACCACTGTTTATCTCCCGAGTCTCAGAAAACATGAACAGCATACACTGTGTGATGTAGCTCAGAGATGAAAGGCTAGAAAGAGATACATCTCTTGAGTATTGGTATCCTGCATGTAACTGCAGACTGCAATGTTGTGACATCGGGCAAACCAGGTGTCGGATGAAATAACCAAATATAGAACATCAAAATGCGTATGATCTGAATAATACTGTAATGCTTTCTCTAGGTTTCTTACTTCCAACAGTGGCATGTAAATCCTATTTTGTCAAATTTAAAGTGGTTTTTTGACTGGCTAGATTGCAGCAAATGCTTTTTTTAAAGTTTTTTTTTTTTCTTTTAAGCACAAAGATTAACAATAAACCTCAATAACTAGCAAAAGCTGTTACTGCTTTCACACTGTGTGATTTCTACACATGCACGTTAACTGATACAGGGGGACTTAAGCACATAACTCCTGTTACAGTTCTGGGAGTTACGTATGACAGACTCTGCTTTGTGATGTGACTATAACTGGGAGGGTTTTTGTGCTTGAAATAGTTATATTTTGGTAGGAAGAAAAATACTGTGCTACTTGAACAGAAGACCATCTCAAAGTGAAATTGCTCAGGCTAGTTCCACTTCACACTGCTAGTTAATATGAAAGGCTAAAAACGTCTTAATTTTTCTTTTTTTAATGACCTGTTTTTTTTATGGGAATCCATTCTAATACACTGCTGCAGGTCTGAACTAAAAAAATGAAAAGAACAAAATTAATTTTAATATCTGGATTGAATCAGTCTGTTAATACTTTTTTTTTATTTAGTGCTGAACTACATATTTTTTAGTACTGCAAATGAAAGTTTCTCCAAAAAGGCAGTGGACTGAAATGCAGCGAGTGCTATATACACATTAAAAATTATCTGGAAGAATAAAGGATTCAAACAATAGCAAAAATCATCAGGAAAGAATTTTGCATGAGTAGAGAAGCAGAGACATAGGTTCTGCCTAGTATGTCTTTGTTCTTCAGCCTGAAGAAATCCTTTCTCCATAATCACGGTACAAAAAAGTGCCCTTTACCTATGGATGAAATCCAGAATGAGCTCAGGTACCGAAGAGGGGGCAGTTCCATGTCAGTTATTTTGCATAGCACTGAAAATGCATCAATGGTAGTTTTTAAACCAATATTTGCTATATTGATATACTATATTATCTTTCTGCACTGACAGAAAATTGACATGGCTGGGGCAACAGAAAGAACAGTAGGTACTGAGGGAATTTTCCGGTAGTGACGCTGCAACAATGTCAGTATGAGTCCTTTCTCATTTGCTGTTGGAACAGGCCTAGAACAACTGAGAGATGAAACAACAGCACTTTCAAAACTGTTCCAGGACTACTTTTGCATCTAAGTAAATTTTATGTATATTTAACAACTCACTAAGAATTTGTTGAACTAGAAAGAGTTAAGATGCAACAAACAGGATGCAACAGTTCACAGCGAGCAGTACAGCTAAATAATTTTCTTTTCATTACAAGGGATTAGCACCATGTCTGTTGTCAGATATTATGTCTGAAATAAAGGACAGGATATTATTAAAATGTTCTAACAAAAAAAATCATCTGATCATATTCCAAAATTAATCTGCATCCATCTGTGCCTTCTTTACATCTCTTTCATCCTACAGCCTTCTGTAGAGTCTCTGTATGGATCAAGGAAAAATGTTACTGCTATTTAAGCTCATTCAAGCTCCACTGATTTAGATAGATCTTCCTTGTGAGAGCAAAGAGTATTATGTATGTACCTAAACTATACAGCACGATACAGTTTTGGTTTGGATTTTTCATATCCTGTAGTATTAACCTAGTAGGAGGAAGACAATAAAAGTACTACCCATGAGAACTGAGTTTTATATAATTATTCATTAAATTAATGTAACAGTTATTTTCTTGAAATAGCTAATAAAAGCCTATAGCAGAAAAATAAAACTCCATGGGGTGAAGAAAAATTTAAAGGGCATCTTTTTATTTTCCTAAGGAATGCTTAGGAGCAAATTTCTTTTATGGGGAATTCTTATGTGAAAGAACATTTAATAAGGATTGCATCTTGCTGAAAAATTATAAATGGCAATCAAAATCCTTTTGTTTGACCTGATATAAAGTGAAGTCTTTGTTATGTTCTCTGGAGTAAAAACTACGCAAAACCTAGATCATCAAGACCATGTTCCACAATCTTGCTAAAATAATTATGTTTTCTTTAAAAGAGTGAAAAGCCACACAATATCACACCTTTGTTTCAAGATTGTAGCCCTTGTCTTTTTTTGCCCCCTGTTGTACTGGTGAATAAGGTTTATTCTACTGCCTGTGTAGACATAGCAGAGACAAAATACACAGATTGAATGTCCCAAAACCTGTAAAGCAGTCACAGGGTGCAATAGCATTTACCGTCTTATAATGAAAGATGCTAAATTTGTGTAAAGGCCACACCTGGAAAAGCTATCTTCCTATGTCAGATATTCAAATGTCCTCCTATGGTAAAAAACATCCTTTCCTACCACAGTGAAATACTCCCATTTTTATCTACTTCTAATACCTCATGTATCGTCCTCCTAATTTTTATTCCTCTGACAAGAATAATTCTTTGTTTCCCAAGAGCTCTGTTGCAGCTCATGTTAGATGATGAAGTTATTAATCTTTTCCTGTACATAAGTGTATAATTTGTTATTATCCCTTCTTAATTTACTCCTGTGCACTATTTGTTCATCTGGATGCCATGCTTTCAGTTCATGAATATAAATGCAAAGGACAATAAAATACATAAATTTAATACTCAGTAGCATATAGTCCTTTCATATTTAGCAGGTACCAGTTCTCTTTGTCCTTCAGTTTTCTTCCCTCAGAGAGGAATGATTCTTTATTTACAATATAAATTTTTCACCTAGGAATTTATTTCAAATACAGATTCCCTTCCTCAACTCTGTCCAAATTTTCCAGCTACTGCAGAATTGGAAAAGACTATAATTTTTAATGTTTTCTGTTGGCATATTCAGCTGAAAACCTTTAATACTGAGGATAAAGAAAGAGAAGAGTACAAGAAGTGAATCTCTTCTGCGCTTTTCTTGGTGGTTCCCAAGCTTGTTCTCTACAAAGAGTTCCCAAGTCTTTCCCAAAGCTGAGGTTAAACTAATGGATCTCTAATTTTCTATTGTGTTTGGTGCTTCTCTTTTTTGCATATTAGAACTGCTGTGACCTCTTTCTAGTCTTTAGGGCATTTCCTGTATTAATAGATCTCATAAAACTTTCCTTTGCCATTTCCATTTCACCTGTTCCTACCCTTAGTTCTTTTATCACCAAACAGTACATTTCCTTTGTTCCCACTCCTTAGATTTTCTTCCTAGCACTTCTTTTTCGAGCTTTGTATCAATTCAAGAACCATTTCAAATACTATTTTAATGTTCCTTAATTCCTGCCTCTCTGTCAGTATATATCTCACTTCTGATTTAATCCTATTAATGCCAACAGAAAACCCATACACTTGTCATTTCAGATTATTTGAATTATATCACTTTTAAGTGCATTAAATGCAGCCCAAGTAGATACTACATGAAAAAAGAAACACTCTTTTTTTATACACAAATAAACAGAAAAACAGAAGAATGACTTCAAATCAGGCTATAAACCAGGAGGTAGTATATATTGACAGTTCAGAAGCATATGTTAGAGATGAGTGCATTATCTAAGTTCTTCGACACCATTCTAAAAGACTTACTTTCTTTTTCATAGTGACAACATGCCTATTATTTTCATGAATATTTCCCTTCTCCCTCGTTCTTCGAAGACCCCTTCAGCAAATTCTAATATTAGGGGGTGGGGAGAGGAATGAACCAACTGACAACAAAGAAAGTATTTTGTCCAATTAACAAACTGACTATATTTTCACGCTACCCAGAGTCATTTCATTCCACGATGTAAATAGGGCCAGTCTCAGCACACAATGCTCATCAATGCAGAATACAATATAGGAAGCAATAAATGGCCCCATAGTTGTTTTAACACTATAATGCAGCTGAGCAGTTTGATAAAATCAATAGTAATTTTCTTGCAAGTGTGTGTCAGTGCTGTGAACATTATTCTTTTTGCATAAGTGAGAAAAGCA
>Ga0181612_180902_pt1 | contig 16137 bp, 5 predicted proteins | sample HoacroProtozoa21_FD_119630 | JGI IMG/M metagenome (GOLD analysis project Ga0181612, IMG submission 119630) | Hoatzin crop microbial communities from Cojedes, Venezuel. Combined Assembly of Gp0051906, Gp0051904, Gp0051908
AAACTTTTATGATTACTTCAGTGCTCAGTGATGGAGAGTCAGGACCTTGACAGCAGTGGTCCTAAACTGAGATTCAAAATTTGTCGTCATTTTCTCAGAAGAGCTAAATGCTTCTTTTCTTCAAAGACAGTTTTCCAATAGAGAAGAAATCAGAGAGAGTGAACCTGGGCCTATCCTAAACAGAAGTAGAATTAATTACAAAAACCCCATGACGTTGCAGTGAAAGGCAACATACATGTAGCACACAGGCAAGTTCCTCCTCTGGAAATACAGTTCCCTGCTGCTTGAGAGGGAAGATCTGCTGGAGGAATCAACTCCTCCGCGTGCAATTCCCTCTGCCTAGAATCTGGCAACAGCCACATGTAACATCAGCGTCTGGTAATACATTTCATGGCAGTTTTCTTAGAAAACATGCTCAAACATCTGATTTACTGTTTAGAAGTGAATGTACAACTGATTGCAGAAATCCAGTTTAGATAGTCTGCTATATCTGAAGTTATCAGCCACTTGAAAAGGGTGAAGAGAGAACTAATTAGGAATGAAAATGCTTCATTGATACCACTCATTTAATTTCCTGTTTGCTTCTATTGTGAACATCCTGCTTTTCCTAAGTCATTTTGAAATCTGAAAGTGTAGTTCTTGCATCCTAATTATCCAGTACTTGTGTCCATAATGTGCTATTAAACGCAAACTGTGAGTTTGTGTTCTTTAACAGCAGGCACCACACTGTGAGCGTGTTAGGGAAAGAGACCAGACAAATACCCATGTTTTATGTACCTGAATATATACATAAAGAAGAGTCTTATGAGAGTCATGATACACTTCTAGAACATCCATTTCTGTTCAATAACTGAGGCTGTTGCCTTTGTGACTGAGAAACAGGCTCTGCTCAAAAGAAGTACTTAGCCAAAACCAAATAATGCTGTACATGTTTGACGTTGTTTGCAGGTAATTTATCTCTTTAGGGCTGCTTCCTTCCAACAACCTTGGTTTCTCTAAGTTAGTCTTAGCTCTGTCCACGCCATAATTAGTAGATTCACTTATGTGAGGAGTAAGGTTCAACCTCCTAGCTAACCAGGTACATCAATCTGGTTATCAACTTCATAGAGCTAGATAGCCAGCTGCTGCTTTGAAAATAATACTGAGTCATTGGATAGCAATGATTCTATAATGGAAATTTTTCCTTGAAGTTTCATGTTATTATGCTCTGTGCTTTGTGAATGGCTGTTACTATGGAAAACTATGACACTGTTTGTTTCCGTCAAAGATGGATTCAACCCTGTTGGATTGCAGCTATAGGCTGGAATAGGTATGTTGTCACAAATTACAAAATTCTGAGGGATCCTGAAGGAGGATGTCACTGAATTCTAGCATTGTATTAGCAGATAGGGCAGCTTGCCAAGGCACTCAGAGCAGTTCAAGAGTGTTATGTGTTAAAGAGTAGGAAACGGTAATGATGTCTTCAAGGAGACAAATGGACATATAGAAGTCTGCAAAGCCAGAGCATAATAATTGAATCGATAACTTGACTGTGATAAAGTACACAGTGGACAAAAAGGAAAGGGATTGTGAAGTTCTCCTTTTTTTATTGTCAGTTGAAAATGGGTCTGGAGTGGATCTTTTGGTGAAGAAGCCAGTGAGAAACATGCTTTGCCTTCCCTCAGAAGTAGAAGTCCATCATTCTGTTGCAAAGTCAGTAAAGAGAGCAGTGAGCTCTAAATCTCTGTGCTTAAATCATAGGTCTTTGATCTGGAGGTGGTAGCTGATGACAAATGGTAGTGCTTGAAAGCTCTTGCTTGTTAAGGAAGAAAACTTCAGGTTTGGATTTTAGGAAAGCTAGAATGGGTAGAAACATGATGTGGGAAAACAGGTCAAATCTCACTCTGTCTGGAGGCAGGGAAGGACCTGAAGGGAAATGTAAGAGATAGATAAGATGGACCAGCTACTCCTTCAGTATTCTGGTGCTGTTCCCATTGATGTACACTAGCACGGTTCTGACAGACCACAAAGAGGGAAGGATTTATATAATCTCTAAGTTACGTTGTGCTTTGACCAGTAAAAAAGATCAATTCTGTGAATATTAGTTTGTGCTATAGCTCCACTACTTTTGAATTAAAGGAAGCTGTTCTACACATGGATGTGTGAGGAGGTGTCTCAGCGTATGCATTTTGTAGTGCTTCTAAAATAAGATTTGGAATACTCCTAGAGGAAGAAGAAAGAGAAGGGCAAAAGGGTGCGTGAGTATCAGCACAACCTATTGAAATAAGCAGACGATTTAGCCGTCGACAGAAAGCTGTTATGCCTTGAGATAAAACCTGGCAACCGTTTAACAATATGTGGAAAACCTTGCAGGAATCTTCAGATGCCATAGCTGAGTGAGATCACAGGGAGTGTTGGGTGGGCAGAGTGTGATTGCTGCTTGGACTTTCGCCAGGCATTCTGGTTGATGTTTCTTTATCTGTCTCCCAGCAGCTTGACAACTACATAGGAAGTGATTCTGCCTTATGGAAAAAAAAATATTAAAATATTATTCCCATATCACTAACGTAAACTATAAAAGCATAGTTTATAGAGAAAGAGACTATTTTACCCAGTCTTCATTATTTTTGTGAGCTGTGGCATTGTGAATTGATGAAACAGATCAGGGAGCTATATTCCTTCTGTTGCTTTTAGTGAGCTTGATTTTTATAAGGAAAATAAAAGAAAAAATGAGTATTAAGCACCTTGGCTGCATGAAAAAGGATCTTGCCTGCAAACTTGTACAAGTGAAGATGTTATTTTAACCTTACCGACTATTTTGGCTTCTCAGACAACTACCAAGTTCTTCCAGAATGCCTGGCGTTCCTAAATATGATCCTGAAAATGACTGAACATTGTACTGTTCAGATGTTCTCACTTTCTGTGACTAGTACCACTGACCCTAGTCCTGGTTCTGATTGATAACTATTTGCCTGCATAATTTAGTTTTATGTAGAAGTTCTCCTTGCTGTTGATGCTCCAGTATTTGACACATTTTCTATTTTCATGTGTAGGTATCCCACCGAATAAAAAAAAATACGGCTATCATTGTGTAATGGGGGGTGACTAGCTAACACATTTTTAACTCACCAGAGAGCCTGCTGCTTACTCTTTATTTCATATTTACATACAGAGTCTATTCCATTCATCATCTGCCAGCTTTTCAGAAATTAAATGCTAGGACTGCCTTGTTTGCCTTTTTGTTGACCACTTTGAGTTTTCTGCACTGATGAGTTTCCATGTTACTTTCTCATTTCTATTAGGTACCATTTTAATTTGTTTCTGTACCATTTAGGAGCAGACAGCCTGTAATTCTCTTACATCTATTTGCTGGTTAGAAACGAACTTCTAGTACTTACAGTTACCTAACTGAATTTGAATTTTTTCAGGTAAGGTGGAAAAACTGAGCCTGGGAGGGGAAAACCAGGACTTTATAACCTCCTTCGTAGCAAAGTAGAATCAACTTTACTTCTTATTACAAAAAAAAAAAACCCTTCATATTTCAACTTGCATTCTCTGCTTACACTGGAAGGAAGTGCATTTTCAGCTGTATTTTTATAGAGCGGTAGCTAGTGACTAGTTAAATTAATCAAAAGTGTCTGTTCTGCATGGTTATCCTGGGGATATATTCCATTAAGTGACTGCTTTTTCTATTTTAAGGTGATATTTAAAATGTGACTGTCGGTAAAACTGGCAGTGTTCTGTTCTGTAAGCTTTTACTCTCCTCTTCTACTCTTTATTTTGTACCCATCTTTTTCCTTGTGTAGCGTTCTTTCCAAAATCTGAACTTAGAGTACCAGTGAACATTTTTTGCAGTTTGAAATGTTTGACCTGGAGTTCTTTGAGAAGAAATTCAACAGCAAATAAAATTAAATCCATGAGACATCCCACGTAGCTAATAAATCCTCAGGGATTGAAATTTATCTGTATAAGTAAATATGAATTTCAGATAAAGTTTTCTCTATTCAAGTGCTGGTGCTATTGGAGAACTGGAATCTGAGAAGTACTCCACTGTTTCAGCAGTGTACTGCTGCTCTGAACTCTCCTAGAAGGAGCCAGGATACTGCTGAGGCCAAAGTTTGAAATGAAATGGGATTTTGATGTATATGAATAAGAAATGGTGAGCTACATGGCTTAATGCTAACATTGATTTTGAATGAGGTATTGAATCTTGTTCTATAATTTCTTACGCCACTCTTGCGTGAGGAGTTTAGGAGACCATTCTCCCATATGCATGGGTTTTGGACCATCTTCTGAGGACTCTAGCATTCAACAATGTTGTATCCACAACACCAGATTTTGATGAAGCAGTGCTCAAATTCCACCTGGAAACTACTGTGCTCCTGTGATTTAGTTAAAAAGAACTGTCAGAAGTGAGACGCTGTTTACATATTTTTAAGTGTAGCTCAGAAGCTGAAGACAACCCTGGTGACGCTTATTAGCTAGTTATTTTATGTCAGCCTTTTCTGTTAAGGCAAAGCATGCATTCCTAATACAAAACAATGCAGAAGTCAAGTGTGGCTCTTTTACAACACTACTGGTTGAAGTACTGACACTTATTAAAGTGCAGATGCTAACACCTGAAAATGTCGCTGTTGGATTATACTCCTTTCCCAGCTTACATTCACATAATTTACAAAACAGCTGAGTGCCTGATTAAGTCTTCCAAAATAATTCTCAGAACAATACATGATATTTTTTTAAAACAAGGTAATCATCTTGAAGAAGATGCAAGTCAGAGGAGAAAGAATTTCATGTGAAGACATTATCTTAGTCTCACATGCTGCTCTATTTATGCAAAAGTGACTTGCCAGTCTGTTTTTTGCTATTCCAATAAAAATTGCCGGTACTTTGGATTACCTAGAGTTCTCATTCAAGTGAACAAATACTGGATGGTTTTGAAAGTCAGGCAAGCTAGTTAGGGTTTCCACCTGAAGATTTAGCAGCCTGTTTCTCATCTTGTAAGCTTAAAAATGCTAGAGATGGTCCCTTAGTAGTTGCAGCTTTGCTTTAATTAGTTTGCGTTGTAGTATAGAAATGCACCTGAAGTGTTTGTGATGATAGCTCAACATTGTAGGCAAGGACCTGAACCTATTGAAGTTAGTGTCAAAACGCTCTTTGGCTTCAGTGGTGCAGAACTGCACTGCAAATGAATAAACGAGCCAGCTGGATATATTGTAGAGAAATAATTATTGCACACTCTCTGAAAGTTCCTCATTAACACTATTGCTTGTGAACTTTGCAAGCAAATGCTTGGAGCTATTCTCTGATAGCTATTCATTAGACATGTGAATTAATAAATGTGGCTGCTGGTTCATGCAGAGGGTTTTCTGTTTGTTTTTTTGTCATTTCTTTGAAGATTTCAAACAGTATAAATGGTTTAAAGGCTTAACTTCACTAGATGCTTACAGTGTAGTACTTGCTTACACTCTGCAGTTATTGATATGATCTAATATTTTTACACTTGGATAAGTATAGATTTTGAATAAAAGAATTTAATTAACACTGAATAAATGTTCCTCATAAGGGGAAAATTCTATAGTTCTGTTTCATTAATGCTTCATGCTTCTAGCAGTTAACTAATTTAATTTTACTCCTAGACTTCAAGGTCTGTGCTTTTCATTCCTTCTCTCTTTCAGTCGGCCTGTCATCTAAACAGGCTTTTTATAGTTGGGAAGAGAAGATCATTCGGAGAAATAAAACAAAGGGAAAAGTGCAAAGCATTTTTTTCTTTACTTGGATTTTGTGTAATACACAGTGGACATAAATTTATGACTGTGCATAAAATGTATGTAATGTGAAAAATGAGGTATTTGGAATGATCTCTGGGATTTAAAACCTAGAAAGTCTTTTTTTTAAAAGTCAACTAACAGAAAATGAATGATTTTAAACAATTAAAAGTAGGTAGGATCAGTCACATTATAAAAATAATACTCTCACATGCAAGCAACCATGCTCATTTCATTTGTCTTGCCAAGGAATGTAAGGTTTGGGGGGATCAAAAACCCTCTTGAGATTAGTCTTTTTTGAGTTTACTTGTCTATAAAGTACTATAGGATCTTGTATAAAATACTTACATTCAGGATACCAAATGAGTGAAATGTGGCATATGTTCAAAGTGAATAAAAAATACCTGTGAAGCAGTAAGGGCTTTACTGTGAGAAGTCCAGAAGAATGAATGTTTTTAAAGTCCGAGGCAAACATTCTTTCAGTTTTCTTTTTTTTACTAACTCAGTACAATTGTATTAAAGGTTTTCATGCAGAAATGTTAGGTGTCTGGTTTCAGTCCTTGCTAGTTCTCGATGTTTATCTTATAAAGCTGATAAAATTTTGAGCAACTTCAGGTTATTTCATTCAGACCTTAAGGTCATGTTATGATCCTCAACTTTGGCTCTTTCACATTTCTAACTATGTTCTTGATTATCATCTGTTGACATTTCTACTAACTTATGCTATTTTTCGTTCATTGAATTTTGTGAAGTGCTGAATTTTTTTTATAATGCAGATAATTATGTTTTAACAGCATATTTTTTAGTGGCCATGCTCTAATGAAGGAATTTTAAACAGTATTTTGGAAGTCTTAGAGCAGACCAATGAGCTAAAATAATTATACTTCAGTAATCCAGAATGATACCTCCAGAGAGCTAAGACTCCAGTGTATAATATGCTCGTATATACTTGTCCTTGATGGTAAAATTGGATTAAAAAAATAAGAAAAAGAATAGAAAGAAAAAAGCCAGAAAATTGGTTCTCCTTGAAGGTCATTAATGTTTTCTAAAAAGAAGATAAAAAATGAACATGAAAATCTCATTGTTCAAGAAAAAAAAGCTTTGTTTTGAATAATAAGATTTTTATCAGTACAAGAAAAGGTCTCATAATAATAAAACCTAATTGTTATTTTCATCTGAAATTGGAAAGTATTCAATGGCTAAAAAACAGCCAAAGAAAATGAGAGGGGAAGTTAGAAGCTTGAAGAGAATGATGCGGATTGCATGGAACTACGAGCTGAAGGACAGATTCATACCATATTGTAATATAAAGAAAAGAGGGTGTGAAGGAGGAGGGGAGAAGAGAAGGCAAATCAACCAAAATTGCAAACTAATGTTTAATTTAGAAGTATTTTCTGTCCAGTATTTGACTAAAGAATCTTTCAAGTGAGTGAAAGAAGTTGATATATAAAAGGAAGCTTAGGGAGCAAAATGAAGAGGGAAAATTAAATTTGCACTTCACCTAAACCACCCAAAACAGAGCAGAGTGGAAAAAGTCCAGTTTGGAGGCTTTGCAAAACATTGGAATGGTTTGTCTTGGTGATGCCTTAATGACTAATCTTTGTAAATGACCTTGTTCACTTCAAAAAAGTGTATAACAGTAATATATTTATGGAGTCACAGAGTTATTGAGGTTGGAAGTGACCTCTTGATATCTAGTCCAACCTCCTGTTAAAGCACGGTCAGCTAGAGCAGGTTGCCTGGGACTGTGTCCACTTGGTTTTAAATATCTCTGAGGATGGAGACTCCACAACCTCCTTGGGCAACCAGTGTTCTACTGTCCTTACAGTAAAAAAGTGTTTTATTGTGTTCGGAAGGAATTTAATGCTCTAAAATTTGTGCTCACTGCCGCTCGTCCTGTTGGCGGGCACTGCTAGGAAGAGTCTGGCTCTCTCATCTTTACTCTCTCCCATCAGGTATTTGTACACACTGATATGATCCCCCTGGACCTTCTCTTCTCCAAGCTGAACAATCCCAGCTCCCAGTCTCTCCTCATATTAAGGATGCTCCAATCCCTTAGTCATCTTCATGGCCCCTTGTTATCCCTTGCTTAGCCCTTACCTTACTTCAGTAAGTCTGTATCTTTCTTGTACTGGGGAGCCCAGACCTGGACCCAGCACTCCAGGTGTGACCTTACAAGTGCTGAGTTGAGGTGAAGGATCACCTCCTTCAACTTGCTAGCAATGCATTTCCTGATGCAGATGTATATCCACTTTGAGCGTTCTGTAACCTGGTCCTTCACCTTCACCAACAGTAAGTCTTGTTGTTCCAGACAAGTGTCAGGGGCCTGGGATTCCTGCAGGCTGGTCATACCAGTAAAGACTGAGGCAGAGAGGGCTTGGAGTGCCTCAGCCTTTCTGTGTCCTTTGTCAACAGGGCCCCTTGCAACGTACAAGCTAATGCTGTGCTACTTACTGCTTGTGTCTCACTGAGAATCTGCAAAGAACCACCTCCTGGCTCGCTTGGTTCTCATCCTCTGCTAAAACAGTTTGCTCTTCATGGTGATGGCTGTCGCTGCAGTTAATTATTTAATTAGAGTGAGTAGGGACCCAGAGAAGCCATCTCCATTCCTGCAGTGTAGGGATGACTGTACCTGTTAGATTTTGCTCTAGATCTCTTCAGTGAGGGTTAGGTTGGGAGGGCAAGTATTTGTCATGAATACAGCAAGACTTTTTGCTGTTTCTGTAATACAGATAGTAATAAAATGCATGGACTTTGAGTTACCCGTATCCTGAGGCAGTAGTCTCTAAATAATCTCTTTATCCCAGCCCGCTGAGACAAGCAGTCCCTAAATACCCCATAGATGTGTGCATATATGTGTAACTGCAGTTAATGTCTTTTACTGGCACCAGTGTTTTAACATCTATTTTATTTTGAAAAGGGTCCCTCTCATTTCAGCCAGCTATGCTGCCAAAGCCCGCATGTAAGCTGTGCTTTGCAGTGATAAATGAGCACAGCTTGTTTCAAAATCCATTTGTTTTTTTGCTTGGATCCCTTTTCAGAATATCATGGGTGGCCTACTTTTGTGGGGATGAAAAATTATTTTCCTGTTCCTTTGTGCCATTATGGGTCTTGTAAACTGTTGCACAGTCTTTTGGAGTAGGTGGCATGATTAGGATGGATATTAATTATTTTCAGGCTGCTGATACATCACTTCTGCATGATCTATATTTGTCTCTTGAACGTTCCTCATCTCTTCCTAATTATAGGTGGTCTTCAGGGAACCGACTTCCGAAGTTAAATAGACTAGCATAAAACACAGAGTGTTTCTGAAGTGTGTTCAGGTGACAGTTGATTCATGTCACCTACTTGCCTGTTCTCAACCCCCAGATTTTTCCACAGCTCTGGGGTGGGCATACGCTAATGCTGCTACCCACCCTCCTGTTTGGGAGCAAGCTTCCCAAATCCCCTTGCCCTCAAAGCATGTAAATTCCTTTCTCTTCTGTTTCCAGGCTTGTTAGGCAAACTCGTTGTTTTGTTTCTGCTTTAAAAATTGTCAAATGTTTGTGTCTTTTTGCTGCCTGTTAATATTTTTCCTCTGTTCTATGCATCACATTTTTTTAAAACCAGATTTAAGCTCGTCAGCAGATTTTGTGATTACTGTTAAATCAGTCATCTGAAACTGAGAAGGAAAAGCGCTTGTGCAGGTTTTTTTTCTGGTTGTCTATTTTGCTTATCTAAAAAAAGTTTCTCTCCATCTTTTTTTCCTTCCTTTCTCTCCTCTTCCCCCCCACCTGCTGGTCCCTGAAAATTGGAAACATGAGAGGTCTTGTCTGAGCATCAGATTAAGAGCCAGGAAATCCTGACTCTTTCCATGACTCACCGTGTGTGTCCTTGGGCAGTCTGTAACTACTACAGACAAAAGCTGTGCATAGCACTTGGCTGAAAAATTAAAAGCATGGTGCGTGATCCAAGGGGATTATTTTGAAATTTAAATCAAAGCGTGGCAAAAGTGGACAGGAAAGAGAGGCTGCAGAAGATGAATACTGGAGGAGCAGTTTGTTTGTGAGCTGTGTAGATTGTCTGTGAAGGGAGATGCCTATTGCTTACAGTAATTTCTTTCTTGTTGAGGCCTTTGGTTCCATCACAGTGAAAGTATCTGCTGTGGTAGATGATGGACACACAGCCCTCAGTTTTGTTCTTATTTAAAATGAAGTAGATAAAGAATAGTGATGGAAGAAGACAGGGTGCACAGCTGCATAGGTGAACCTGCACTCAGCTTCATAAATCCAACCCTCTGAGGGTTTTCTTGGGAGATGGGCTTGGTGGTTTTGATCAAATGTATGTAAATGCTTGACGTTTTTCTGTTTGCCTTTTTTTTTTTTTTCCCCACATTTCACATCTTGAAGGCTGTGAACTCTTCCTCACAGTTTAAAAGAAATAATGGAGATCTACGGAGAGAGGAAAGGTCTGGGGTTTCTAGGCTGTGTCGCTTGGAGGTCAGGGAAGACAAATGGGATCCTTTACCAATATTTTCCATGATAAATCAGACATGAAAATAACTTCCACAAGTAACAAAGTATGATATAATTGAGAAAGCTGCCTTCTGTATTGCTTGTGTTACTTCTATGGCTAAGGCTGAATGACGTGAAAAGCTGTCTTCAGGACATGCTACTTTCAGGGTGTATTTCTGGACATATTAATATCATGTCTGTTCAGTGTTCATTCACATGACATTGCCTGTAACTTTATTTTGAGTATTTTAAAGGCCTGTACATCAGCTCCAATCGCTGTAGTATCAAGGGTGGTAGTTTTATATTCAGCAGCAACCTATTTGATCTGGTTGAAAGGTAGCCCTTCCATCTCCCCTGGCCTCTAGTTATGTCACTTTGTGTCTTCCCTCTGCTCCTTCTGCGTTATCCAGTGACTATGCAGCTGTGCCAGCACAGCAGGCGGGGAAGTTTGCAAGAGCATTTGCTTATTGCTTAAACTGCCACCAAAGAAATGCATACTTCTTTGGGGAAATACGTTAGTGAAGACTGCTGAGGTCTTTGTATAATCTTTGACATTTCATTTGGTGATAAAAAAAAAGGCTATGCTTGGAATGAGGGGTTTGTTTTGCATTATTAAATGCCTGTATATTTTTTTTACCTATTTTTGATAGCGGTGGTTTATTAAGAGGAAGGATGTCAGGGTTCCAAGACTCAGAATCTTCTGGTGATGTTAGGGTCTGTAAAGGTCATTGTCTCAAAAGGTCAGTCCTGCCCCTGCAGTGGAGGTTACTGTCCTGGTGCCAGTGGGGTCCATCTGACCTCTGCTTGCAGAGCATTGACTTGCGTATCCCACTGCTGCTGCTCAGTTGACAGGCTGGAATGGGAATCTGATTAAAAGACTCTTTCAGAAAGGATTCAGCTCTGGACTCTATGCTGTCAGATGTTTGTCCTAGCTTTTGTGATCAGTTTTTACCCCATAGACTTGCAGTAATTGGCATTGTTTGTAGCTAGGACCACGTGGAACTCTTGTGTTTCATTAAATTTAGTCCTGTACTATTGCAGATCCCATGCCACGCATCATCAATTAGCCAAGCTCCATCTTAAAATCTCTGGTTCCTTACACAACCCATCTTTTTGGAAGGCCAACTCTTTTTCTTCCGGTGGTTTCAGAAATGATCGTTAACTGATGCATTCATCAAAATTTTCCAATGCTGCCCCGATAGAGAGTAAATATTTAGAATTGTCTGATGCTTGCCAGGGGCCAGAATCTATAAGCCATTTATGAGTCTCGATCTGAGTCCTATAAGCACTTCACCACATGAATAACTGCCTCCTTTGGACAATTGGGTTAAATGGCGCTGCTCAGAGCTGTTCAAATGTGTGTTCCGAATCAATGATACAGGGCCAAGTTCAGCTTCTGAATAGCTGTGTTCTTCTTGATGAAGTCATTAGAATCAAAAGGACGTGTGAATTTGTCTCAGGTCAAACTTGTTTTCTTCAGTATTGTTTCAGAGAGATAATCCTCTGTCGTCAGTCATTTTAAAACCTTCCTTACTGTCTTGACAATTTAATGGACTAATTGTCTCATGGGTGACTACTGAAAAGTAGGATGCACCTTAAACGTACTGAAGTCAAAGATAATTGTATTAAACCTTCTTAAAATGCAAAGGTAATTTAATACCAGCAAAATAAAGATCTAGCATCCAGAAATTACATTACTACATTCTTCAGTCAGTTGTTCCACAGGCCACAGGAAAGCTTTTTCACAATGACAAACATAAGGCACTTCACTATAATGTAGGCCACCATTTTAGTTTCTTACGATATTCTCAGTCTAACTTTTTCTTGAAAGTCCGTTGTGCTGGGAGTTCCCACAGCTGAGGACCCATGCTGCAGATGGAGAGGCTTGCCTGTATCTCTGCAGTTAAAGTTTATTTATTTTTTACATTATGTCCTGCTCTTATAAGAAACTGTCATGGCGTACAGCAATAAAAAAAGCAATAATAAACACCATACACCTTGCAACACCTTCCCCCCATAAGCCTTTGCTCTTAAAAATAATTGCTTTATTTGCTTTTGTTGTCATATGAAATTAATAGTACATCTTGATGCTAACAGGTTTAACTTGCAGGATTGGGGTTTGAGCACAGTCTGCTTTCAAAAAAACACTTGAAAGCTTTTATCTTCAATTACCTTATTGTTGAGGGAAAGATATTCTGCAGATGGTGAATATTGCATTTTCTTATGAAACTTCAAGGTCAGTAACTCTTGTTTTTACTAAGAAAACATCTGTTTTCACGAGTTTGAGCCTTGAAATGGATGGTTTCAGCTTTTCTTCTGACTGCAGCTGGCAAAAGAATGTGCTCAATGGCTAGAAATAAAGATCAGTTTGACCTAGTAATCGCTGTAGGGAACTTACAGGGCAGAGATCCACACTGTAAAAATACTTGATATAATTTAGGAGCTCAAATCTCACTGATAGTGGCCTTAAACCCTTACATCCTTTGGAGGCTTTGAAAATGTTTTTTTATCCAGCCAGCATTAAGCAGCGAAACTGTTGTTTATTGAATGCCTGGCCTTTTAACAAGCATCATGACATTGTACAAGAACAGGATGACCTGGGACCAAAGGACAGCCCTGCTCAGACTGTGTCCCCCTGGGAGTGAATCACAGTGCACAAAGATATTTTCTAAAGATCCCTTAGTTCTGATTTTGCATTTTCTTTTGGGTGTATCTCTCTCTATTTCACAGGGTACAAATGAATGCCACATTTAAATTGTTTTTCCCTTCATCTTCTTGGTTAGTGCTTTTATTACAGCCCTATCATCTTCCAAACACCTGTTCCCACTTTAACTCAATGCTAATCTCTTGCCAAAAGCTGAACTCTTGGGTAGGAATGCAGTAGTCCCAATAAAGTGTTAAAAATAAAATAGTAGTTGATACTTACATACCCATTTATATACACAAACAAATTAATCCTCATACCTCATGCAGGGAGGTATTTATTCTCATTCCAGTTTTAACTGCCAGGAAGCAAAGAGAGAATTTAAGCAGCTAATTTTTCAGACTTGCTTTTTTCCATAAAGTTTTCAAAAGATAACCCAATGAAGACACCTGTTCAAACTATCTAGTTTCAAAGTGTTACTTAACAGTGCCACATTCTCCTTTAATCTCCTCTACCTCGTTCTTTTGAGTTATGGTAGATTGACTGTTTGGACCATATTAATTGCATGTAAATGTAAGCACATAACAAAATACCTCTCATTAAAAGACATCATTAATTTCTGTTGTTCTCTAATGCATCTGTTCTTTCTTGTGCTCACTCTGCCCCCTCCCCACATCTGCTTGGTGTTTCAAATGGTACTTCAGGTAGAGTTTGGGTTTGGTGTGTTCAGAAATGGATGTGCACACAGGAGATGGCCATGTCTTACACCGTGACAACACTGCACACGTGACAAGATGTCCCAGTGGTTTCAACGTTACCTCACAGTGTGCTCTGCTCATGTAGCGTTTGCAAAGGGAGACTCTTAGAAACCCAGTTTACGTCTGTGTACTGGTTTCTGTGGCAGCACTAACTCTAAACATTGCAAGAAATGAAGATAATAGACCATTTCTTATCTTCAGTATTTGGCAGATTTTCTTTTTGGGTATAAATGAAACACAGTTTGGAGACAGAAGCAAAAATAAACTGGAACTTCTGCCAGGCCAGCAGCAGGTAGAGTATTAACCAGAAGTGGTTGGCTTGTTTGTTTGTTGCCTCTTTCTTTGTTTTTAAAGCACTTTACCACAATAGTTTTTAATACAGCTTTTCCTGACAGTGACTCTGAAGACAGAGCAGGTGACCTCTGGTGCTGCTCCATAGTTTCCCGTGTCAGTTTTAGCTGTCTGTTGGGTTTTCTGTTGCTTCATGGTGTGAGAGATAAGGAGGTTGCCTTATGCATGGCCCCAAACAGATTCTTCACAGGTAACTAAATTTGGGAAAAGAGAGAAAGATTGGTTTTCATTAAATTAAAATTCAAAAATGTATTGACCTACAACATTAATAGCTAATAGCTTTGGTGTCTTGCAAGTGCTGAATCCTGCAGAGAACTATGTTGTTATTACATTGAGAGTTGTGGAGAGCATGAGGGAAACCCAAATAATTGTTTTAGTTTGTACTTGTATAATAACCTTAATAATGCACCACACCAATTACATATCTGTTTTATTTAGTGCGAATGCTTGTCTACACTTCAGTTTTTAGCAAGAGGCACTGCTTTCTCCTCCTTTCTACTTATATTTCCAGTTCAGTTCCTTGTTCTCTTTTGCTTTCTACCATGTTGCCTCTAAAATTGAAATAGTCTTAGCCTGCTATTTTTTCTCCTATGAAGAGCAGGGGGTGGAGAAAAAAAGACAAGAAATACAAGCAAGAAACAAGCGTCTCCAGCCAGACCCTGAAGGGGATTCTGGCTTGCAGATTTTACCTGCTGCTGCAGCTGGGAAACAGATAATTATTTTTGTAGTAATCTTACTTGTCCTAGGGAAACAGTGTGAGCAAGACTGCATGGGGACTTTGTCTCCCACTGTAATATATGAGCCATAGCAAAAGCTGGAGCTAAATCCTGACTGAAGGTGTATTGTGTGGGTTTAGGGGAGAAGAATTGATTGGTGTGAGGAGAAACATGTTGGGGTAGTGGTTAAAAATAGGCGAAAGAGGGTTTGAGTTAATGTGGTGAATGGTTCAATGTTAGGGAATAATAGAGAAAATGTTAGTTTTTGGTGAAGGGATCAGCTGAGCTGGGAAAACAAGCTGGTAATAGACAACTATATTATTCAGTTTTCTGGTTTGGATGATGCAGCACTTGAAAGTCACCTTCCTGTTCTAGAGTTTGCTACAATACTTCATGCCTAAAGGGACAGAAGGAGAGGAAGGAAGAAGACATTTGCCAGCTTAGAATCCAGCTGAGTGTGTTGTTGTGTAGTAAAAATCTAAAACCAGTGCTTCTCTTTCACATTTGTTAGCGCTTCCCTCTCCTTCACTCATAACAGGATTGGAATAGAGTAACAGGGTATTTTGCTGAGATAGGACGCTTCACAAATTATGTTGCAGAGAATACCACCAAACAGCATCTAACTGAGAGCAGCAGCCATGCAAATGACCAGAACATTGCACATCTGGGTAAGCCAGCATCTCATCAAAGAAACAAGCGCACAGTGTGCTGACTGGTCTCCAGTCTCACACCTGACATGCACCATACCTTATCAGCTTACTTTTGAGACAGGTGATTTGATGATACTGTTAAAGATGGATTATGTTGCCACTTAGTTGGCCATATTTATTCCTGCTGTAATTAGGTACAATTTACTTGCTTCATGGTCAACTAAATAAATCCATATATCTCTCTATCTAGACCTTTCTTTTAAAAGACATCAGCCTATGCATTGTGCTGTGTTCAGGGCTTTTTTCATTCTTTTCCTTGTTGCTGAAATACTGTAAGAGGTGCAGTTCCTGGATACTACAGCAGAAGCAGTGTGTCACTCCTTTCACTTTCTGGGGAAGATACAGCCACGCTTGGGTGTTGTCAACGCTGGTCCCAAGAGTGCAAGGAAATCTAGTGGCAGGAGAACTGTGAAAGCGCAACAGAACCTTGGACTGACACGACTTTCAGGAGATGGTCCCGGAGCAAATCCTGCTTTGACAGCAGGCTGTGTGTGTGAAATGGCGAGCTACGCGTTGGAGTGCTGGTCTTTGAAAGGGTGGCAAACACGACCTGCTCTAGTTCAGCCTTGTGCAACTCCTTCTGGCGAGGCTAAAAAGTTTTTAGGAGCTGCATCATATGTTCCAGTTTGGTGTGCCAAGGATTAATTTCTTCACGTGTCTCTAGCTTTAGGGTGCAGCTAGAATGCTGTAAATTGACACAGCAGCTTGCGTGCCTTGT
>Ga0181612_171362_pt1 | contig 16136 bp, 9 predicted proteins | sample HoacroProtozoa21_FD_119630 | JGI IMG/M metagenome (GOLD analysis project Ga0181612, IMG submission 119630) | Hoatzin crop microbial communities from Cojedes, Venezuel. Combined Assembly of Gp0051906, Gp0051904, Gp0051908
AAATCTACCCTTTTTTCAGTTTTAAACTGTTACCCCTTGTCCTATCACTACATGCCCTTTTAAAAAGTCCCTATCTTTCTTACAAGCCCCCTGTAAGTACTGGAAGGCTGCTACAAGGTCTCCCTGCAGCCTTCTCTTCTCCAGACTGAACAGCCCCTACTCTCTCAACCTTTCCTCACAGGAGATGTGTTCTAGCCCTCTGATCATCTGTTGATGTTTCATCCACTTTATGTACAACAGCACGTACAGTTATAGCAATATTCAAACAACACATTCATTCATTCTCTCAAATGCAATATTGTATGAACAATTAAACCTGAAACATGAGTTTATAATACCCTGTCGCTGCACACTCAGCACTGCTAATATCACTGCTATAGCATCACCCTTAGGCCTGTAATCCCTGGCACTTGCCCAGGCTGGATGGCTTCCTGTCGATTTTAGGAATGGTTATCAAAATCCATAAGCAGTTTAAAAATAGTATTTGAAGATAATTGTAGGTACTTAGGGTAGGATCATCTCACCAAAATTTAGATAAAGTTGGTTATCAAGGAATGAGCTAGTTACCTTTTGCTCCCTTTAGTGTCAGCAGAGAATAACAGGCATTTCCATCTTGCAATTATTTTCCCTGACTTCAGGAAGATGTGTAATTAGGTACTTCATCTGGAGTGAGATGAATCACCCAGGAGCCCACATCCCTCATCACTATGAAGAGTTCAACCTTGACTTCTCTAACTTTTAGTCCCCTGAAGTTAACTTCATCTTCTCCTTAATGTGTGTTTCCCTGGCCCACAATGTGATGAACTCAGCATTTTTCAGCTATTAGTAGCTGACTGTAGAGATGTTCTTCCTCTCTCTTGAGGAGAAAGGGCATGCATTTTTCTACAAAGAAAATACGAATGCAGCCACTGTGACCATGAGGCTACAGCTGTTCATGATGCACACTATAGTGAACATGATTAATACAGTCATCTGGAATTTATTATCTACTGTGAAGGAGATGTGGATACTTTGGGTGTTACTAGAAAGAGAATTTAACTTTGTTTTTAAAGAATTCTCCCTGAAATTTAATTTCTTTAATTTAAAGTGAGTGAAGTCGCTTAAAGAGCACAACAAAAGCTATTAAAAGTCTGACAGATGTTCTGCTCTGGTGAAATGTGAAACTGTGTTAATTTAAACCCAAATAACATAGACATAGATTGAGCACGTCTGAACTTTTTTTACAATACTTTTGCAGACTGAAATATTTCTTTGTATTTTTTCCCTTCATGAATTACTTTATTTCAAAATGGTAATTACTATATAATCAGAAAACTGGAAAAATGAACTTTGATGGATTTTTTTTTCTAGAATGGTTCTTTCATAAAGTATCTGAAAGCATCACGATTTGGGGAGAAATGAAATCATCCAAGAATTGGAATTGTCATCCTCATAGAAGCTCTGCTTATAGGGTCATCTTGCAAAGGTGTTTTCATCTTGGGAACGGTCATGTCAGCTGTCTGCTCCACGGACAATAATAATGTATGTCGGTTCTCACAGTTTTCATAAAATGGAGGATGCTATAAGTCACTGCAGATTATATAATTGTAAGCTAGTAAAAATTACTGTGCTAACAGATGTTTTTATATCATTTTCTGTGTGTTTTAAGATGTATATCTTACAGGTGCTACAGCAGTGGCTGTGCTTTTTCAAAATGTAATAATCACCAGCAATCCTTAGCATGTTCCTTACCATTTTGCTGCATTTTCTTGTTTCATAAGAATACACATTGTGTTACAGAGGAACTGAAAAAAAGATATGCACGTGAAAGCCAATGTCTGAAAAATGGCTTTACTATGAGCAGGATGGAGAAAGATGAATTCTTCATCCCTCTTGGCTTTTTTAGGCCTTCGCAAAAATATCTGGGCTTCTCAGGCTCCTCCCCAGTCTCAGCATACTTGTTTATAAATACCTACAAGGGACATGTTTTCTTATAATTGAGACTGAGTGGCCAGAGATTCAGTAAAGTCTCTGCTATTCAGCGGTGAATGTAATTTTCCATTCCAATACTTTTCCTAGAGACACAATGGATCCTTTATCTCTCAGCATCTGAATTAAGATCAGGTTTTTATCTTCCACAAAAAATTCCTTAGTGGTATCTGCTGTTTTCCATGCTGACAGAAGAGGTTACGGGAAATCCCTAAAGCCTGATCTGCCTGCAAGAACACATGAAAAGTTTAGACCTGTTTTCAGTGACTGTCCTGCCCATGGGATTGCTCCTCCTGCCCCTTCCCAAGAAGAAGGAATCGCACATGAAGTCACTTGTCCCCCTGCAGCAGACTCCCGAAGCCCCGCGTCCCGCACGCCTCATTCTGCAAAGCCCTGAACAGCCTGGGTGACTGGTGCCTGCTGCGTTCCCCCACGGGGATGGGTCTGGGCTAGAGCAGCAGTAGGAGGCACAAATGGGGTCCTCCTGCTTTGGGGAGCAGCTGCCCAAAAACTTCTGCATCAGTGAGGTTAGTAGCTTTTTTTGTTTAAATCTTGTTTTAGTAGAGGAACAAATGAGAATGGATATGTGAAAGGTCCTCTGTTAGGCAGAATATTTTAGACACTGTTCGGAGCTGTATTTTAATCAAGGGTACAAAAAACACAGAAAGAGTTTGTCATACAGACTGAACGTTCAGGATATCTTAACAGGCAGAAAGAAGGATGAGTAAGCACTGAGCAAACTAATATAGGCCTGGAAAATAAAATTTGACGACCTTTTAATCACTGGCTTTCGCAGCACGTAGAGGAAGATCATTTATTTTCTCAGTGCTTCAGTTTCTTTCTGTACAGTGGGGATAACAACACTGCTTGAAATAAGCCTTGTAGGGAGAAAAGTTAAATACTGGCAGCTGCTTACAGGTTTTGGTCAAAGAATCACACTAGCTGTTTACTTTGGGCAACTAAATGCTAAGCGTAGATACAGAATTTCAGAGTAAAATAGGTCATGAAATCACGACATGGTAAAGCACTCCTCTCAGACTCTGAGCAGACCTGTGGTACTTTATGAGACATGCGTACCATGAGCTAAAAAAACAACTGGACATTAAAGAGCCTGTGACAATCCTTCGAGGAAAAGACGAGTTACCGCTTTTAAATCTGAAATTACAGATAATTACATTTTCCTCCCTTAATCCCCGAGTAGTCCCAGTTAGGGATGCTACTTCTCATTTGCTCTCCCAAAGTGTGGCGCAATGCCCCCATGCATTATTGAACAGCTGCCTTGACCCCAGAGGTGACTGCTTCTCGGCAGTGGGTGAAATGAGCCACGTAGACTCCTTGACTACATCACAAAGATATTGTGACTCGCTTAATTAGATAATGCTCAAGAAGTGTTGTGAGATACTTGGATTAAAAGCAGTATGTAAGGTCAAATTAATTATGAGTATTAATACAATCTTGATCTAAAGTGTAATTTGAATAAGGGAAAAAATAACAACGAGATCTTTGTGAGTCATGTACAGAGTGCTTTGCTTCTCCATATAAAATATCTCCCAAATCATTTAAAGTGTCTGTGTGGAGCAGCGCAGGGCAGAGCAGCTCAGAAGTGACAGGAATATGAGCTACCAGCTGTGAGTCATCGCTGAACTCCAGCACTCTTCTCTTTGTTCACATTTCAAGCACAAGACACCCTGTTCCCTACGACAGAGTTGATGGAACGTGAAATGAGGAACCCGCCAGACAAAGTGGGGTTGTTTGGTTTTGTTTTGAAGTCTGGGGGATAATCTGCACTCCCTGTGCAGATCTGCGGTGACATGGCACAACTGCCCTTGTCCCTGGGTGAAATCCTGGCATTTCTGAAATCAAGGAAACATTCCCTTTGACTTCAGTGGAACCAGGATTTTCACCACATACATGTTTCAGTGCCGTGTTCTTTCAGGTAAGGAAACGTGGAAATACTGGAAGTGATGTGAATTTGTGTAGCCATGTAGTCCATTTCCCTACAAAAATAGAAAAATCAGACTGAAATGAACTGACTGATCTCCAAATCTGCCTTGACAGCTGGGTGGCCGGCATGGGTTTCCACTGCAGGTTTTTTGCTTGTTAAGTTTTCTACAGTTTGTGGATAGCTAGAAAGTTTGGTATGAGATGTATTTTAATGAAATCTGAACACATGGAGACTGGATTTCTAAGTCTAAACTTTTTCTATTGCTAGGGTAGATTCTTTTGATTAAATACACATATCTACAGCACATTTAAGACATCTGCTCTAGGATGAACTGAGTTGCTCTCTGGATCTGCACTGACTCTTAAGAGGAGTCTACAGTAACTAACTACACTTAGCCACATGAATTTTATAATTTTATACTTACTTTTTTGTAAGTACTTTAGGATTTTAATGAGATAGGACTGGGATATTAAATGATTTAATGTTACTGAGCTAGTTACCACAGAAATGTGAAAACAGAATTGTGTTTTAACTTCAGAAGCAGTGTATCTCTACAAACTTCTCACTTTGATTACTACCTAATGAAATATTTGAACTGAATAACCATTTTCAGATATTGGACAACTATCTCTAATGACTACTCTTCACACAAACTCCTCTTATAAGGCCAGATTTCCACATGCAGACTTCCTCGTTATGTAAAACTTCAGCTGACTGACTAAAGCCAAGTGTATAAATGACATTCTGAACATACAGTTCTAGTCCTTTTGTTTACTTCTGTGCTTCATTATAATGAGAGATACACGGTTTTGTGTTGGGGATTATAATTACTTGTGTCCACAGAGCAGCTCACCAGAGAGTAGAAGTATTGCTCACATGTTGGCTCAAGGCAAGAATTAGACTATAAAGTCTGGCACGGTGATGACTCTTACATTTTAATTTGTTCACCTCCTGGTAGCACCTAACAGATCACCTATGCCTGTCCTAAGAGATAAAAATCCTGCCTCCATATCCTTCTTTGTGAGGAAGATATTCATACCTGAGAATGAAGTTCACCTTACTCACAACACAGAGCTGTCTGAATTGTCACCTGGTGCAGGGATGGGGATGGCAGACAGGGCAGATGGCCATGTGTGTGGCACAGCCAACGTCACAGAAATGTCTGAGGCCACAGAGACACAACAAACAGTGCTGGCTGCACAGGGATGGAGGGCATTCTCTGCTTTGGGAGAATTCAAGCAAGATCTTGGGGCAAGCTACATATCTACCATATCTGGTAAGGTGGTGACATATCCATTGCTCATCAGTCGTGTGTAGATCAAGAATTGGTTTGATGTGGCCTCTGATGACTCCCTGAAGACAGGGGCTACAGGGGGGATGGCCAGAAAGCCTGCACCATGTGCTCTCTGTAGGTGCTGCGGATGCCCATCTGTTTCCAGGTGGAAAATGCTTTTAGCACAGGACGATGCTGGACTGACCCTTACTCGCCTGGAGAGTTGGCATGGAGGCAGGGAGGGTGCTGCCCATAAGCAGTACTTGCTCTTTTGCTATTACACTGGCCTGTGCACTGCTAACCTTCTGGTGTCTTCTGTTTTCTGTCTGGTGCACAGTTTAATTTCCTGAGAACTCTCATGCTTCCGCACAACAAAAGTTTCCAGGCTTTAACACATCATATCTGGTCAGACATTACGGTTTGTGCTATACGTTGGGCTAAGCCAAACAAGTTAAGCTTACCAGTGAAACCTGGGCCTCTAAATCACTGAAAAATGTCTGGTACTCGGACTTTGCCTGGGATGAATTACTGTGAGTTTGTGTGAAGATCTTCCTCCTCAGCAAGGAGTCCTGACCACCTCTGAGCTATATTGAACTTCACGTATGCACGAGCTTATTTTGGGAACTACATCCCTAGTCATAATGCTGGCCAAGATTTCTTCATGAGGCCTTGGTAAGGTATGTAAGCCCATGCAGAGATGGCCATTCTGCTCTCCACGCTACAACCAAGTAAACAGAGCAGCCACTTTTCCCTCTATACACTTGGTTGAGATCTTCTGTTTCACGGCTCCCTGCACTGACTCCAGGAAAACTGTCCATCTTGAAGACGGGGTAAGGAACAGCAGGATTTCTTACATGCCATTCTTTTTCCTGAACATGGTTTATGTTTTATCACAGCTGTTTTAGCGTTACAAGCCAGGTGCCACACATGACCATTAGGAGCTTTGCCAAATGTGATACCTCACATATTTGTTGAAGTGAAACAGGGATTATATTTTTTTAATTCAATCCAGGACCGGAACCCTCAGTAGAGTTATACACACTTGCAATTTTAACAAGTACCACTTTTCTCATGCCTGTATTTAGCCCAAAATGACTCATTACAAAAAAAGAATAATTTTTCAGAAATTTGTCTCCACTACAGAAATGCTGGAAGTGGTAAGAGCAGAGCAAGTGAGCTGTTTGTAAATATTACTCATTCTGTTTTAATGTCTCATAGTAGTAAATGTTCACAAACAAGCATAAATTAAGAAGTTCGTTCTGCATATTTTAAATTTGTTTTACCTGTTTTTTTATAAGACTTACATCTCACTCTGTGGTTTTAAGTGGTTTTTCAAAATTGCTTCAAAAGAGATGATTCTGTAGACTCTGCATACACTTAATATATATCTTTGGAATTATTTGTTGTTACGCATCCTTTTATTTACAGCATAAAGACTGCTTAAACTGTTATTGAGACAACTCAAGTAACTTCCTTATAACAAACTGAATGAAAACCACAGCATTTAAAGAAGATTTAAACAGAAGGAAAAAACCTTTTTATGAGAGCACAGCTCTTGAATAATAACTTCAGCTCTGACAGTGAGTTCTTAGTTATTTAATGAAATCCTAGTGAGCAGTACTTTATAGCATATGTGTCAGGATTTTTCAATGTGAGAAAATGAACTTTGGTCCTAATGTGCGCTCTGGAAGTGAGACGCACTGGGAAAATATTACAGAAGGGCATTTCAAACTTAATTTGCTGAGTTGTCTTTGCAGGTAGCTTGGGTGCTGATAACAGCAATTCCTGGTTCTCTGTCAGGCTGTGCATGTGTGCAGGAAAAAATGTGTCCTTTCCTTCCCCACCCACCGGCTATGTTCATTCATATCGATACATAATCCATCTCCCCAGCATCACTAACTGTGACCCAGCTGCAGCTCTTCACTCACTCGTCGTGTTCACCCCAAGCCCTTCATTGCCATCGCAGGAGCTCCATGCTCAGCCAACAAGCCAGTGTCGGGACACACACTGCCAGCGGTGCGCTCTGAAGGGCACATCCTCCCATGCTCTGACACCTTGGCACAGGGACTGCTGTCGGGACAGTTTGGGGCTCTCAGGGCTGCGGCGGTGCATGGCAGTGAGCCACCCACCGCCTGCCCCCTCCATCCAAATGCTCAGGTCAGCACCTCCGAAGCTGCTGCCCTGAGGTACCACCGCACTGTCGGCCACACCTATACCCCAGTGCAGCAAGGTCTGCAGTAACACGCTTGGCCACTGAGGCTGCAGTCCTCTCACTTCACCCCAGCTTTCTAAAGGTTAGAGATCTAGGTACTGGTCTGTTCCCTTTCCAGCTAATGGAAGGAGACAGGAACAGCTGTGCTCAGAGCCAAAGCTCTGGGCAGACCTCACCGCTCTCCAAAGGCGTCCATCCTTCACCTACAGGGACATCAGCTGGTGAACACTAACTGCATGTGGCATTGCCAGGTCCCAAGAGTTCGCAGACACAAGGCTTGACCTTAATGTGCACCAAAATGATTTTAGCATTAACAGAACTTTTCTCAGCAAGCAAGTTGCTCTACATAAGAAAAGATCTGCACATGGTCCTCCCAGCATCCAGCCCTAATATTTCAAATTTCTTTTGCAGATTATAAAATGCAAGAGCAATACAAGAAAAAGGTGCTCTCAATGATGAAGAAATATTATTGTTAAAAGTTAATGAAATATTTTTCTAAACCATTTTACACCAGTTTGCCCAAGCCCAGACTAAGCTAACTCAAAAGAACTATTAATACTGATTTTTTAAAATAAATAAAACTACAAAAACATTATCTAGCAGAAGTAAAGGTGGAACTAAGAAATGTAGAAGCAGATTATTTGCATTTCTCAAAGATTATTTCTGGAAGTGTATTTATGTCTATAAGTACAAAGGGAAAATCGAAACATGTTATTCATAAATCAGCACATTTAAAGTAATACTACATGAGCAATTTCAGTGAGTATTGATCCACTTAAAAACCATACAGCATAGAAGAACACTGCACTTATCACATGAAGTGCTTCATAATGAATAAGTGAATCACCAAATAAATCCGTCTCATTCATAACCTGCAGAGAAGAAGATAAAAGTAATCAGTGGGACAAAAACATCAGCTACATCTGTCAGTGTTCAATATGAAGCTCTCGTTCAGTGCCAAATTAAACTTTCTCAAGCTTTTTTTTTACATATCAGTACTCTTTTATTCTTTATGTTAAAGATCTATCTGAATAGAAAGCCTAAGTAATTTCTTTCATTTGCAAATAAGAAATTATTTGAAATTTGATTAAATATATTTCATCACATGGCACGTCTGCTACCAGGATGTGATTGTGTAGCTCTTCCAGTATAGTGAATGACTTTTAAGCTCTTTTTTTTTTTTTTTGAGAAAAAAGTTACTTGCTTGCTTCCTAGCACCATCATTTACTTTTTACAAACACACTTTCTGTACCTTATGTTTCTGTGATGGATCTGTTTTGACTGATCTCACAGCTTTAAAAGTCAGTGAAAAACCTCTGTTTCACTGAAGTGGAAGACTTGATCAGGCATTGATTTTTTTTCCTTCAAGCTGAAATACATATAGAAGCATGTCTCTTAGCGTGTTTAGATCGACCTTTGCTTCTGCTCATGAACAAACAACTCAGGAGTGGAAGGAGAAGATGAGGGCTTCCTCTGGGACAGAAGAGAAAGGCAGGGGAAAAAAAAGAGTAAGAAACCCTACAGTTTCTCCTTAAAATCCTTAGAAGACCAATTCTGCCTCCTTCTTTGTGTTTTGTGGATGGAGAATTTTGAGCTGATTGGAGACATAAGTGGGTTAGCATCAGGACCATTTAGTGATATGAGGAAAAATAGCTCTCCAGGTCAACTATTTCTTTATCCTGTGCCTTTTCTAGTGGTTAATCAATACTGTCTTCTGAGACAGCATGACTATGTTGATTCCTGTTGCAAGAAGATATTGCTGTAAAAATGTTCAACTGACAAAGCTTTCAGTGTATATATTATCAATTTGTACAGGAGTCAAATCTTTGTTGGCAAAATCTCACTGGGATTTGCTTGATCCTGCAAAATGCAGTTTCCAGCTCTAGCTCAGCAAACTCATACCAGACACACACAACTCTTAAGCAGATCATCAGTCCCATGTATCAAAGTAAAGGTTTTCAGCATGTTGCAAAACTCATCCCTAGTTGTTTCTGTTCCAGTAATGTTTCTGTATTTTTACTGCAGAAAGTTCTTGCTAGCTGATACAAAATTCCTTTCTCACACTGCATCCATCCCAGAAGATGCAAAACGAATTGTCTGAGTGTTAAAGTGTACGGACACACACATGTACATATCCACACATGTGTTCTAACACATACACAACATCAGTCAGGCTCCTAATATCTACACCTAAAATTAAAAAGAGTGACCGTTTGACACAAGAACATGTAAATGCCTATACTGAACTAAAAAGGTGAGGATATCTTTTTTTAAAACATTACTTTTACTGTGACCATGGACATAACTGATATAGCTCATAGTTATGTAGCACTTTAGTAAACAGCCAGCTTCATCAGTTCAGATTCATCTACTCATGAGGAAAATATTAAAGAATCTGAAGATTTTCTTTGATCTGCTTAAAAACATTTTGAGATCAGTGGCAAGAATCAAGGTACAGTAATATTACTACATGATACAAACAAATTAAGCATCAGTGAAGCAAGTCATTGAAATGTCCCAAACTCACAATATTCTTAGAAGACTGGATTTCTTCTAAAAGACTTATTTCTCAACTAATTTGGCAGTGCTCAACAAAACTGAAAAGCTACTAAGCTAAGTTAATAATAAACTAAAAAAACAATGCTAAGCTAAGTGAATAACATTAATGACTATCAGAAACTATTTGCTTTTTTGTTTGTCAGCTTCTTAACAACCAGTTGTAACCAACAGCTCTGGCATCTGATTCAGAAAACTCTTGGCTCTACAAAGATTTTTAGAGAAGAAATTTCAACATCAAAATAACAAACAGTTTCCATATAGCTTTAAATTTTCATTTTGTTTCCTTAAATTATATAAGGAGAATTTCATTCTCTCATATACCAATTAGGAGCTAGGAAAATTTAGCAACAGCAGCCTGCATAGTTGGTTACACATAACATATTGAGTATTGTAATAGGATGTGACATGCTGCATATTGCAAATGGCATCAATCATTTACCACTTTAATGTTAAAGGCCCTTAAGTAATTTATGCAGTTTACTGGCTAGTCCACAAGTCAGTGTTTCAAGATTAATGTTATACTGTTACAGGTTGTTGAACAATGTCAGTGGTCAGTTCCCTTCTTTTTCCACCACCTTGTTTTGTGGTTGTCATTAACGATATCACTTAACGCATTATTGAATCACCATTTGCCTTTTTTCTCACTGTGCAGATGTATTTCTGTTCCCTGTAGCCAAGTACCCGCAGAATAATATGAATACTATTCTCTTTAAAACGTAGAGTCATTATGAATACTTGCTTAAGCACACAAAAATTACTTGGATTCAGAAGCCAGTAAATATGGAGTCTAGCCAATCTCACATGTTATTGTCAAAGTCTTCTCATTTTTCTTCTTAGGTTTGACCACTCATTGGGTTATATGCTTGCATCACTCATAAAGAATACTGGGATCACATACTGACTTTGTCATTTCTGCTGGTTTTGTAACAGTATAGGCTCCACTTCATCATCTTTTAGAAAAATAGGAAGGGAAAAGAATTATTTTTTTCTATTCATCATTGTTCAGCATACAAAATGCTACTCTGAGCTATTTGAAGGTCTACCTGAAAATTTAGAACTAAATGGTTATTGAAATACACACAGAACACAAAGGAGAATTCTATTATCTCAATCAAAATGGAAAGACAGATGTCAAGCACAAAAAATCCCACAAATTATTAAATATTCCTTTAACATCACCTTGTTCTGTAAGGTAGCTGTGAAAGTAGATTACCTCTTTGTTGGAGGAAATACCAAGCCAAATGCTATTACTGCACCCTTTCATTTTAAAAGAAGTTGCACAATGTCAAAATGTTTTATTCCTATAATTTATCTGACATTTTATTTTTCAGTATGCCTCTTTCTATGTGTTTAGAGATTTGTTTTCATGGAACGAATGGAAAGAAAGAGGACAGTAGGAATAATAAATGGAAGTCAAGGCAAAAATAAGCTATCTACAGTCATGTATCTCCCTGTAAAAATGTCAGATATCCTTGACACTGGGATAATTGGCTGCTTTGTGTGACAAAGGGTATCGAGGAGGCATTAGCTTGCTCAGAAACTACCAGCTTTTACTGGTGATACCCAGGCTTATAGGGTCCTTGCAGCAGGAAGCCCACCTGGAGATGAGCTGCAATTCCATCCACATCTCTGTGTCCTCTAACCTGGTCACTCTTGTCACATGAAATCTCTGAGGACACGACCAGCATGGCGTGACCTTTTACGGAGGTAGGACTGGAACAGCATGTCCTACCTGGGGCTGATGCAAGCACTCTTTGTCTCTTATATCATGGTTCCCCTGCATCACCCATTGGTTCAAAGAATGTAATAAGACTCACCCTAAATGAGAAAACACTTTATATAACATCTGTGAGAAATATTACTGTAGTGTAAATTACAGTACTGAACAGAGGATGGATAAACGGCGACATTTTTCTGGTGTGCATTCCTCTTCTATTAATAGTAATAAGCATTTGTCTTAGGTAGGCTGCAGAATACAAGCAACAGCAACTGTTCATTAGCTCATTTACACAAGTACCTTTTGCTAAGTAGGCACATATTCTTGTATCCTCGCTGCACGAACAAGACAAGATTGCTGGAGCTCAAAACAAACAAAGACAAGCCCGGGGGGACTGCAGGTATTTATTTAATCCAGAATCATTTACCTGATATTCTTAAGCTATTTTCTCACTTGAACTCAAACCCATCCCTAACAAGGAATAAGCAATTCACCAAACTTTGAGATTTAGAAATCAAAACAAGCCTGTTTTATGTGATTAAGTAAATTGACAGGAAAATTTTGCAGTCTCCGGCACATTAAAAGATAAAAATCCTTCCCTCCCTTGCCCTCCCCCACACGCTTACACCTTGTCTCCACGAACAAGTCACGTGAGAAAGAAACTTGTCAATTATCAAAACTTTTATCGCTAAGATGGGGATTAGACAGAACAAAGAAACGTGTTTCAAAATTAATGCAGTAAAGAAATATGGCAGTAATAAAGGCAGCCTTTTGCTTCGTTTTAGTGTTTCCTCATTTTGGTTATTGGTTTGCAATATCGGCATCTCATTAGAGCCTAAGCTACAAAGAAGGCTTCAGGATAATAGATCTTGCTTTAGGCATCAGCATTTGAAGGGAAAGGGACAATTTAGTATTTTAAAGTCAGTGGAACTGTGTGTGGGCAGTAAGGATGAGGGGCTTATCTGCAGATTTACTGTAAAACAATTACACTCCTGCAAGCTCTAAATCCCTCTCCTCCTCACAATTAAAGGCATAGATAACTTCTTAATGTACAGCAGCTGACAGTTCAGATGATAGAAAGCCAATATCCATCAGTTTATGTTTACTTCTTATTCTGTATGGGGAAAATCAGCCATATGCAGAATCCATTTGGGACAAAAAGAGCTTGACTAGCAGCGTAGAGATCATTTCCAGCATGAAACAGTTTCATCATCCATCAACTCTGTCCAGCAAGACACGACTGGAGGTTTCATTTGCAGGGCAGAGGAGATACTAAAAAAGGAAGCAATCAGTTCAATGAAAAAGGGAAAACTCCTTTCAGGCGGAATTTCAGGCTCCTTAAATGACTTCCTGGAAGCCTCTGCACAGCTTGCTGATGGTTCTTCTGTTTGCTCGTTTGTCCTCAGAAAGGTAATTGCCAGGAAACTTGACTTGAACTTGCAAGTTTTCATTCACAGTGAGAGTAGAGCAAAAGGAAAGGGAGTGGGATATTCACAGGTACAATGAATCAAATCTTGAAGTCTTTCCTCAGTTTGTGTTTTAAAGTTTATACAGAACTCTAACTACACCTGGCAGAAGGTTTAGCACTTCAGGAACCCCAGAATTTGTCCTGCTGTGTTTAGCTGTGAAGCTCTTACATCCACCAGTTAAACAGAGGTGCAGTATCTGTACGTCTAAATCCAGTTTATTTCACTAGTAAAATTTATCCAATCCACCAACAAAGGTTGCTTTTAATGCATGTTACTGCTCTCTTCCAGCAGAGAAAGCTATGAAACAGATCGTCCTGGACCCAAAGCACCCTGCAGCTCTCCTGGAGCTCTTTGGAGGCAGAGAGGCTTGCCCACGTGTTGGAGGATAGCAGGAGCAGGGAATTACTGCCTGGGGACTCAACCTGCATGGCACTTGGATTGGCAGCCTAACCACTCTTGGAACTCTGTTCTGTGTCCTTGTGCTTCCCATTAATCCCTTATTTTACAGGATGTAAAGGGAATACTGAAAAAACTAAACTGTGTAAATAGGAATCCAAAGGAGAAGTTTGGATTGCCTCCAAAATGTCAGTAAAGACATCCCAATTTTTGTATTACTTTTCAGACTACTGTATCTTCCCTCCTGCCCTTAATTTCACAGGCTATTCCTGGCTGATCCTTGTCTTGAAGATTTTGCAAGGAATTTGTTTAAGGGGAGTTTAATGAAGATGGCCAGCAATATATTGCTCATGGTAACTATAGAGTCCCTGAGGAGACCTAAGACTTGTCCTCCATCTGCCAACTCTTATGGGTCCCAACCCAGACAGCAATGAAGTCAAAAGCAATCTCTGTGTCACTTGTGCTGCTTCAGGATTATGTTTCAGCCTCAGTGAGACTGGCAGCAGACTAGGGCAAACAAGTAAAGATGGCAGGTACTGATCAACAGTGAAATTACTTCCTTTTCATTCACTGACCCATGATTGAAGTGATTGAAGATCACCCCTCTAGAAAATGGCATTAAAAAATGCAGGTTCAGTTCACCTCACTGGTTATTTAGGTGTATATCTTTGCAGCAACATTTTTATTTTTGGAAAAAAAGGACCTTGCTTTGATCTTAAATGTACATCCATTTTTTTTTTTATCAGATCAATCATACCTAAGTAGCATATTTTTGTACTTAAACCTACTGTGTAGAGACTTGCATCAAGAATACTAATAAAAGGAATTGTAATAGTTCTTGGTTCTGGTTTCCAGTTCCTATGCAGAAAGTTCCTACAGTTCCTTACAGTTCCATCCAGTTTCAGAGTCTTGGTGTTAGTTTCAGTTGTTATTGTTATTAGTGACTATTTAAACAAGAAGACACTTCACTATGAGGCTTTGGGGTTTTTTTCGTGTTAGGCATCAGAAGAAGACGACCTGTTTGAAAAGATTTTAAACCACACTTTAAAATGAGATGCTACCACATATTTTTCAGAATCAAAGCTGTATTTACTTCTACAACTTTTATAACAATGTAGCTTTTGTAGTATTTACAACTAGGGTATTGGAGAGTTGGCTACCAGGCAGAATACAGCTTTCTTTTTTTTTTTCTCTCTTTGAAAATTTTAGGGGCTATTTCAATGTGCTTTCACCAAAAAGCAGGACCTAATCACCATAAAAGACAATTTAGCTTCTAAGAAGTGATCCTAGAAATTAAAAATCTACACTATATGTTAGCCTGTATCATAAGGGGAAACATAATGAAGAAGATGGAAAAAATCCAACACACAGTTTTTCCCCATCAGTTTTGTGGAGGCTCAAAATTATTTTAAGATTTTTTAATTTAATTGTTTTAAATTTAAAATACAAATCCACATTTTCATTATTTTTTCTTTTCAGCTTGAATTGTTCTAGTCACCTAACAATTTTTCACGATCTTCTGGCATTAATAACTCAGCATTTCCTTTCAAGGATCTGCTTTGAAAACCCACCATCTAAGCCACTGTAAAAGTCTGATGTGAGTTGCATTTATGATTTTGTAGTGAAGGACCTGTCAGTTTTTCAATTATAAAGTTTTATTTTCAAGGACATTTACACCATCTTTTAACTCCTTCAGGGACATCTGAATGATCCTTCTAGGGTTTCCTGTATTTGAGAGGATTTTACAAGGTTTCTGTGAACTACTTAGATATTGCACAGGGGCTTTCTTAGCTTCATGGTTGAAGCTTACTGCATGTAACTCATGAAACTGTAATTTAAGTGTAAAAAATCAGTATGAGATTACATTTGACGCTGTACTCAGTAGCAATTTTTTCAGTTACAAATGGTGTAGTATCTGCATTTTGGAGTTACCTTAAAAAAATGTCTTTGAGTTCTCTTACAAAAATACTCTGTCCTGCAAACGTGCAGCGAATCTGGGATTGTGGAACAGTGATTTGGACACATGTTAAAACCTACTCAATTTATAATCAATTTATCTAAGCACCCAGTTTTTGAAAACTGAATTAACATCTTCGTTGCATCAGTGTCTTTGGAAAATACGAATAGTGACGTTGTACATGGCCACAGCCTGACTTACAGCTGTCATTTCACCAAAGCGGAAAAAACACTGTGTAATTTCAACCCATTGAAATAAGTCTCCCCGGAAAACAGTGAAGTAAGGCCCTGTAAAATTTAGACTACAGCTAAGAAGCTTTGGGGTCAATATAAATGGAAAGCAGCCACTTTTGAGAGAGAAAGGCAAATCAGTGGCAACCAGCTTCCCCTTGATACCTTCACATTCTTTGTTGCTTCAAGTTCTCTGTCAGCTTTGCTAACCTCCTCCCTTACCACAGAATCACAGAATGGTTTCAGTTGAAGGGACATTTAAAGGTCATCTAGTCCAACCCCCCTGCAGTGAGCAGGGACATCTTCAATCAAATCAGGTTGCTCAGAGCCCTGAACAACCCAACCTTGAATGTTTCCAGGGACAGTGCATCTACCACCTCTCTGGGCAGCCTGTGCCAGTGTTTCACCAC